>JAABUL010000168.1_pt1 | contig 133973 bp, 187 predicted proteins | sample 5559151 | NCBI WGS metagenome assembly JAABUL01 (sample SAMN10711876, study PRJNA513368) | rock metagenome | isolation source: Antarctica rocks | place: Antarctica: Victoria Land, Pudding Butte sud | reverse complement strand
CGCCCTCCCACCCCCCTCCCTTGCTCGGGCGTCTGCACAAATACCCACGACCCCTCCCTCCTCCAGCGCTCCTCCGACAGAACCTACTTCCGCTTTTCCACCGGCAGCGGCCTCGCAATCCACACCTCTCCCGCCCTTACCGGCCCCTGGACCTACGTCGGCGAAGTCCTGCCCTCGGGCTCTAGCATCTCGAACCCCGGGGCGCAAGACGCCTGGGCCCCGGACGTGCATGAGGTGGATGGGGTGTACTACTGTTACTACTCTGTTTCCTCCTTCGGCACGCAAGAATCCGTGATCGGCGTGGCGACTTCGTCAACTATGGAACCGGGCTCCTGGACAGATCACGGCTCCACCGGCCTCAGTTCAACGACAGGAGACCTCTACAACGCTATCGACGCCAACCCGCTCCCAACCTCCGCGGGGGAGAACGTGCTCACCTTCGGTTCCTTCTGGGGCGATATCTTCCAAACGCCTCTGAACGCTGATCTCCTCACGGTGACTGGAGCGTCGCCATACCAGATCGAATTCAACGACACCGGCACCCGGCCGAGCGAAGGCGGGTACGTGGTCGAGCGGGAAGGCTATTCCTACCTCTTCTTCAGCAGCGGGGTGTGCTGTGGCTATGATGCGACGAGGCCGGCGGCGGGGGAGGAGTATAAGATCATGGTGTGCCGCTCTTCCACCGTGGACGGCGAATATGTGAGTGTGGATCGCTTCGCGGGTGATGCTGGATGCTGACATGGTTTCAAGGTCGATGCGGCAGGAAGGAGTTGTCTGGATCATGGCGGCACGCTGGTGCTTGGGAGCCATGATAATGTGTACGGGCCGGGTGGGCAGGGGGTATATGAGGATCCGGAGGTGGGGACGGTGTTGTATTATCATTATGTTGATACGAATGTTGGGTATGTTGCGTCTGCTCCTCGTGAACCTGGAAGCTCTGCTGATGATGGTGTTGCAGGTATGCGGATGGGGATAAGCAGCTCGGCATCAATGTCATTGACTGGAGCTTAGGGTGGCCGGTCGTATGAGGGCGGGTCGTTGGGTGAGGAGGATGTTCAGCTTCGCAATGTACCAACACCATCCAGCCTTTCCCATCTCACTCCTCCCACGTCTCCCGATCGCTTTCCCGAAACCCCTCCCACCCCTCCACCACCGGCACCCACACGCAAAACCGCTCCCCCAGATAACTCATCCTCCCAAACACATCCCTCACCATCATGGCCTCACCCTCCCTCCCCTCCCTCACCTCAAGCTCCTCCCTCTTCGTCCCAACCACCTCCGCTTCCCACACCTCTCTCCGCGGCGGCTGCGTCAAGAACATGTCGTCGCAGCTTTGCGGGATCCACTTCCCATTACTATCAATAACTCGCCTGCTGCGCAGCACATCGACCGGAAAGTCGAGGGCGGCTTTGAGGCCGAGGAGGACGCCGCGGAAGCTCTCGCGGAAGAAGATTGGGTTGAAGCGGACTTCGGTGGACGACTCGTCGGGGAGGAGGAAGAGCTTTCTCTGCAGGGGCGGGGATTGTGCGATGGTGTCGCGGGTGGTGCGGTTGCTTTTGTCCTGTTAGCAAAAATGAGATGTTTGTGCTAATAGCGAGAAGTATGGACGGACATGCGGGTGGGGACGACGATGTCTTGCTCTGGTAGGAGAAGAAGGATCTGCTCAATGAGCTCGACGACGACGAAGACTTGTTGTGCTGCCATTGTAGGCTGATGTTGTGTTGCTGTCGTGATGTGTGGTTGCAAGCAGGAAGAAAAGAAGTTCGAATGAGGTGAGGATGCTACAAGAACTTGAAGATAACCATAGACCTGCACAAGTGTTAGCCTGCCATTCCCAAAACCACCAGCTTCGACACATCTCGAACACATATCCAGCGACAACATTATCAATATCGTTCGTACAACGTATAAACTTGCTACACAACTCGCCCATACCCTTCCAAAAATTACGGCATCAAAACGGTGCAAGTCAAATCGATATTGATCGATACCGCCGCCGCCAACGCACAAGGACCACTACCCCAACCCTAACCCTTCGACCACAATTATCGCGAGTCCGGCGTTTCGGCTGGAGTACAAAGCATCGCTTATGGAGACGTGATCTCGGCCACACACGCGAGACGAGAGATCCATCGAAGCGCACCGGCGCAATCGGCACATCTACAGGTTGTCGCACTCAAGGTTGCGACTCGCATAGAAAACCGACCTCTCACGACGGCGAAGCAATGCTAGATTCAGCAGCGCCTTCCGCGAGGTGACGGGTATTGAGACTCTTTGGGAGATCACTCCTTCATCGCCCATCACAGCCCTCGTGGTCGGAGACCGACACGCACAGCACCCGGCCTGTATCGAGCAACAGTCTCCTCCGCGGCGGCCACAAACATCACCTGAAAGTCACTTCGGAGGACGCGAGCTAGCGCCCGATCGATAGAACTAATGGCAAGCTTCGCTGAACTGGACGATCCCGACGATCATTCGGAACAACAAATACATTTATACCTAGTCCACCACACCGCATCTCCTTCCACCTACTCACGCCAACCCCTTCGTCACACCCTCATCCACCTTCTCCAAAATCCCTACCAACTCCGCCCACACCCTCCTCGCCGTCTCCCTCCCCTCCTCACTCCGCACAAACGCCGACAACGCCCGATCATCAACCTTCGCATCACTCATATACCGCCCATGACTCTCCTCTCCCGCCACCGCAGCAGCCACAAGCGTCCGACTCCCCACCTCCGTGCTCCTGGCCAGAAAGAACTTCATCACCTCCAAGAACCACGGCCCGTCCCTCGACAACTCCGAATGACAGAGCCCAGGGTTCAGCATATTCAGCACCACACCACTGCCCTCCAGCTTCGGCGCCAGCTCTCGCATGACAAGGACTTCAAGCAGTTTGCTCTCTGGGTAGCGATCGCCGCCGAAGAACTCCTTCTTGTCCAGCGCAGCGAAGATACCCCTCTCCTTCCGCACTTCGAACTTGGTGAACCCGTGGACTTCGCTGCTCACGATCGTGATCCGCGGAGCATTATTGAACTGCTGCGCGGAAGCTTTGAGCTGTGGCAGCATGAGCAGGGCGAGGTAGAACGTCCCAATCACATTAACCATGACCGTCCGCTCGTGCCCTTCGCTCAAGTCAAACTTCGACAACGCCACGCCCGCGTTCTCCATCAGGACGTCGACTCGCTTCAACTCCCGCTTCGCCTTCTCCGCAAAAGCGCGGATACTCTCGTACGAGCTCAGATCCAGCGGCCAGACTTCCACAACATCCTGAGAGCGTTTCGTGGTAGACAAGATGTCCTTGCGCGCGACTTCGCCAGCGGCGGTGTTGCGGACGGCGAGGATGAGTTTGGCGCAGTTAAGGCGGGCGAAGTGGCGGGCGGCTTCGCGGCCGAGGCCGGTGTTGGAGCCGGTGACGATGATGGTTTGGTTGGTGAAGTCGTGGGTGGGGTAGGGGAGGCGGACGAAGAGTTGGGAGTAGAGGAGGCCCATTTCGGTGGACAAATGGATGGGATATGGGATTTGTGCTGCAGAGGTTGACAGATGCGGCGAAGAGTGGGTGTGTATGAGGGAGGAGTGAGGATGGAGAGGAGGAGAGATGTATGTGTTTATATGTACTTATTCGTTGCTCGGTAGCACGATTGGTTGCGTCAACTACCTCGTCAACATCGGTGCTCGGAAGCGCTGTTCGCCGCCTTGGAGTTTCAGAGGTCCGAAGGCGAAGGTATAAATGCATCACCCACGGTTCGAGGAGCGAGCAGCATCATCCAGATGTGTTCTCGACCTCTAGCTTTAGCCTTTCTGAAGTTGCAGGGATGAGCAATAGAAATCGATGTTCATTGGCTGCTGTATGCAGGGTTCAAAATCGACCGGTGCTGATTGGCTGCTTCTCGAATCAAGATTGTTTTCCGCTTTTGGTATAGTCGCATTTCGTGCGGACTTTGGAAGGACATTGGAAGTTGGGCGGTCGATGTTGTTTCCGTGGTCCGCGTAGTAGTAAGGTGGATTTGAGAGTAAACATATTCCGGGAGTGATGGGCAATTCGTTCTCTCCCGCTTTGGGCCAACTGCATCCGAAGTGGAGATGATGAGGCAGACGAATGTCATCCAGTGTGGTACAGTGGTATGTCTCCATGTTGATGTAGTGTATGTGATGTCTCGCTGATCAGGAACCAGATGAATCGAAAGTCTTCGCCGGCGTCAGGAAACCACATCTCTCAGGTCGGAGTACCACTTCCGCGGGTAGGAAAAAAAGTCGGCAACATCGTGGCCAGGCACGTTGAGGCTTCGTGTAATCGTCGAAGAAAAGTCGAGCTTCCAGTACGCCGGTCTCTGTCCTCTAAATCTAGGAAGTGCCACGGACTTCGGAGTCTCCAAAGTCCAGATCGTACTGGTTGTGGAGTTGTCGTGCACCTCTCCGCTCGCCGTATCAGCGTATCAGGTCGAGCTGGAGTGATACAAATCGTGTGCGGCTAACAAGAACGAGATCTTGTTCTGAATGGTCGCATATCTCTGTCAGGTGGCAAGTGCTGACCATACCAGCTTGCATGACAAGCGAATAGTAGGAGCTCAAAGTCCGCCGTGCGTAAGCCGAATCTTTGCCATGTCGGCGGATAGTAGGTCGGATGACGATGAGGTCAGCATATGGCAGCAAAGAGCTGATGAGCTTGCTCGTGATCTTTAGCAAACGTCAGGTCGCAAGGCTATGATTCGTGTGACCAGGTTCTGATCTGATGCGGAGGAGAAGTGAGGCCGCCGTCTCTGGTGCATTCGAGATATTCAGTTTCGGAGGTCAGGCGAACTTCTCACCTTTGACCGAGATCTCACCAATGATGTCCTCACGGTGCGAAGTGAACAAAAGTCCTTTCACACTTTGAGTGTCCACATCCAACTCCAAGTCGGTCATACGTGAGAAGTGCGTAAGGCAGTGTGGGCCAGTTCCGGGACGTCACTGAGCCAATCTCTCCTCTCGTCATGATAGTCACGGTAATGGAGGTGGATCAAGCTCGGACGGCTGCCTTGCGACGCCTCTCCATCGAAGAAGCGGCCATCACTTTGGAGCAATTTCACTGGGAAGCACTTTCACCGAGCAGCGGCTTCGTCAGGAGCAGCTTCAGTGATGAGCGCATTGGGTGAGATGCGACTTCGCGAAGAAGTGCATTCACCCAGATATGCCATACTTCGCAGCACACTTTGGGGCGTGGCTTCGGATGCGTTGCGCTCGGCGGATTGGACTCATGTCGAGTTGGTCAAACCTATCTGGCTGTGAGCGTCTTTAATGCTGTTGATGTATCAAGAACTGGGTGAGATGCTACGCAGCGCGATGAAGCCTAGAAAGCGATGGACTTTCGGGAAGTGATGAAGTCTCATGAAACTGACGAGTCACGTGATCATGAACATTTATGAAAAAGTGAAAAGTGGTGAAGCATGGGATGAGTAATGAAGCACTCCCAAGTGAAGAAGCGTACGAAATATGTTGAAGCAGTCCGGAGGTGACGAAGCAAGAGAAATATGATCAAGGGCAGCTTCAGCAGTCCATGGCGTTCCAAGTCACGGACCTCAATTCACACATGGTGGCAGCTGGGGTTCCTGAAGGAGCCGCAGAAATCCTGACATCGCTTCGTGAGCCTCCAGGGGAAGGTGGTTCGCAATATCCGGTGTTTGGTTCAGAGAGCGCCGAGAGCCAGCTTCACTCATACCCGTCGCCAGACGCATCCGATCACGATGGGTGTGAGAGCCGAGACATCACTCTCCACAAGGCTTAGAAGAGCTAAAGCATGCACCACGACATCCTCAAGATCTTGCAGACCCATTCGCACTGGTACTGATTTGGCCACATCCGCCACACGCATGTCTTCTGCCGATCAACTTCAAGAGTGCCGAATCTGCCGATCGAAGGGATGGAGAGATTTAGGAAGTCGGAGTCAGCAGTCCAGTAATCCTGCGGACATCTTCACCCCAAGCGCGAAAACTTTCGCCGCTGCCTGAGACGTGACAAGCAGATATCCGGTACACTGGCTTTGATGGCTGAAGTTCGCACCCCATATTACTGTGCGGTGCGGTGCGACGGCATGAATTGCTGGTCTGTTATTTTGGGTTTGCGGCTTGCGTGCGCTATGGATCGAGTGACGTTCAGACGTTGACTTCGGTGCGCTCAAGGCAAAAGCGGCGGATGCTGCCAGAACCGCAGGTCACGTGATAACTCGACTGGTCCCATCAATCACGAAGGACTTGGTGCGATATCTCCCAGTCTCGTGCGGCGCGCAAAGAATGGAAAACTTCCTGTCTCGTCTTCCCAACCTTCGCCGAAGGATACGCCAATGGCGCCACGGACAGAGCATTAGTAGGAGACGAGCGTGCGCCGATAGAGGTGAGAGCTGGGGTGGTGAAAGTGAGAGGCTCGCAAATCTCGGACGAAATGGCCTACCTTATCTTCAGCTTTCTCACCAGCATAGCTCACAGATGCTTTAGATATTCGCGCGTGCGTGCGGCATCGCATGCTGCAGATTCGGCGAAGTCCGCAGATCTTCTTTCTCTTCGTCTGCGAAAGGGCGGAGAAGTATGGCGACCTCCATGACCACGAGTTTCATGCAAAGCTCATGCGTGGGCAGGAGGACTCGTATGCACTCCAGCGTGTTCCGTATCGCGTGCTCATCATTCGGTTGGTGGCATTGCTCGCTGGGAAGAGGTCTGCCACTGGAGGCCTGATGAGGGGACGGACGCATTGCGTCCGCGGGTGTGGGTCGGATGGAAGCAAGGTGATGCGTCTTCGAGGCCACGAAGGCCGACAAGCTCAGCCGGCAAAGATGCGCCATGAGCAGTCAGTCGACGTAGATTGCGGAGAAGAGGAAGCTCAGAGGAAGCTCAGCAGGACAAGCATCGCGAAGCGTCACCACCGTACGAAGTTTGCTCTTGGCGAATGCTCTCGTTCGCGGATGTCAGCATTACTTACCAATAGCGAGCTTCGTACCGAAGGAGTGAGTATGCGCGATACGCGGCGAAGAAGAAGACGTAAGGTCCAGGCCACGGACTCATCACCTCAGGCCCTAGATCCTGCAGAGCAGCAGAGCAGATAAGAGGTGAAGTCGGAGATTCGAGACGTAAGCGCCGACGTCTGTTGGTGCTTCGTACAGCACTCTGCGCTCGGTGCGGAGGTACGAGATGGTCTGACCCAGAAGATGGCTTAATCTGGTGAGTAAGGCTGGACCCCACGCCGTGTATGGAAATGAGAGGGATGGAGATGAGGGCACGAACTTCTAACCTTACGAGGCTCGCAGCCTTCCGTACAGTCCAGAAGTGGAGCGCAGCCTTCTCCACGTCCAGCGAGGCGGTGCGTCTATATCCGGCCAGGCTTCGACGGCGGAGGATCCTGGGGCCAGGTTTTGGCATCACGCCAGTTCCTGTACGGTATACTTTGCGAATACACAACTCGGCCCCGCAAAGACGAACGCGAGGAAAGACCCGGCATTGCTTGCTTGTGGGATAACCGTCTGACTGTGTCGTGTTGCGATTCAGGTTTTGCTGCTGGAGTTGGGGTTGGCGGGACTTGGGTACGATTGCGCGGCGTGAGCTTGGCGGGTCGGGATGCTAGCCGGTGTCTGTCAAATGCCGACGAAACTCTGTGTATACCGGATGAGGAATTCATGTCAAGATTATGCAACACTTCACGATGCCGAGGAGGAAGAAATACAAAATCGATGAACAATTCGCCTCGTGTCACCCAACGTTCGCCGCACCCAAACCAATTCCATGACGCACCCATCTCCACATCCTCATACCACAATATACCCACGCATACCGAAACCTACGGCCACCTGATCGGACAATTCCTTCGGCCTCCGCAGCTTCGCCCTGCAGGATTTCTATTTCCGTCCGATCCCTGTGTCGATCATGTCTCCAGCGGGATTCAGCCTCGAGCAGCGTCTCCAGTAAATTTTGGCCCTGTGGCCGCGTCACTGCCCGGACGTGGATCAGGACGTGCGTTGTTGCGCAGCCTCGTGGTGAGGAGCAGGTATATCATCGAGGGTGAGGACGTTTCGTATCTTCTTGTTCTTCATCATCTTATTATACACAACATCTTCTCCGAGGCATTGTATACCAGTAACAATATCCTCAATACCACACACCACACCCAACATACGACCGCAACAATGAAGTCAACAGCAGCAGCCTCGACCCTCGCCCTCGCCGCCTCCACCCTCGCCCAAGGCCCACCCCGCGGTTCCGGCCCCGGTGGCTCCCAACTCTCCGCCTTCCAATCCTGGACCTCCGCCAACAGCCTCACCTCCCTCCCCACCGCCACCTCCGACTGGTCCTCCTTCACCTCCGCCCACCCCTTGCCCTCAGGACTCTCTTCGTACGCTTCCTACTTCTCCAACGGCGTGCCCTCCGGCTGGGCGACTGCGACCGCTGCGCCGAACGGATGGGGCCCGAATGGTGGAGGTCCTGGTGGACCCGGGGGGTGGAGTCCTAATGGTGGGTATGGGCCTTTTGGGCCAAAGGGGCCGCAGAACGGGTGGGGCCCGTGGACGAGCTCGGGCGCGTGGACCCAAGGCCCGTGGACAAATTGGTGGGGGGATAACAAGTGCCCTGACTCTACTTGGAGCGGTAAGCTATACTTCCTTGCCTCGCGCAGCAGTGCGCATCGCTTCGCGAGACTTGTACTGACAGGATGATACAGGTTGGACCTCTGGCACCTGGTCCACAGGCGCCCCCTGGACTTCGTGGGCCGGCTGCACTGCCTCGACCACCGCTACCTCTGTCGCTACCTCCACCATCACCGCCAACGGCACCACCGTAACCACCACCGCGACGCAATACGGCGTGCAGGTCGCTGCGGTCACCAACAACAACGGCGGCAGCGCGGCGAGCAGCTCGACGACTGGTAATGCTGCGCCGACAATGATGGCTGGAAGTGCGCTTGGTGCGTTGGGTGTTGTTGCTGGTGCGCTTTTGCTTTAAGCATGACGCTCGCAAGAGATGTGCTTCGCCAGACATGAGGAGTAAAAGATTGGATACGCAGGTGTACAGGAAATGACATGGTATGGTGCGATACATAACACCTCCCGCATGGGTATACCCAGACTGAGTAAGAAGGAACTTTGAGCTTTGGGTACGGCTACGGGTATGAGATGGGATGGCTGCATGAGTGGAGTATGTCGATAATGATGTGTATGAGATCTATCTAAGTTCCACCGATCATCTGTTCTTCCCTCTCAGTCAACTCCGTTCTCTTGCCGTCCTCTCCCTTCTCCTCATCTCCTCCCCTCCGCCATCGTCGTCGAGCTGATATGGGCAGCAAGAATCCCGCAGCGCCACTGCTTCCTCTCAAGCCGTACCGCTGCTGGAGTGATGGCATCGTTACTCACTTACCCGCGCATGTCGGAGAGAAGGAATACGAGATCGCCAGCCAGTACCAGAAAGTCATGCATCCGGGAAGGCCGAAGACGTCGTCCTTCCAGTCCGCCCAGTGAAGATGGTCAGCAAAGCTTGTTATTGGCTCACGCCGAAGCACGCTAGCTCGCGTGCGTTAGGGTGACTTTGAGGTGAACTTTTCACTTTCTACTCTTGCCGTGGCGGCGGTGAACGAGAGCACTTCTGGGTGAGGTGAGCTTTTGAGGTTCCACCTCGAGATCGCTATACACTAGCACGATGGTGAAGGATTAGCGTTTTGTCTGTAAGGTGTGGGGATGGTTATGGTGAAGAATGGTGCACTGCTCGACGTGCTCGGATGAGATGAGGAGGTGAGGGCGACGGTCATGGTGAAGACGTGGATGCGAATGATGAGTTCAATGATTGGTTACTACATGATCTGGACTTCCTAAACACTCCTCTCAGCCACGCGGCTGCTTGCCCTCAACCATGGTCAAGCGGCCCATGATCTTCCTCCCACGAAGTCGTACACTTCTCCTTGCACACCCGTTTCCGCCATCAACTTCCTTGCAGTCCGCCATGCTCAGATGACCCTTCACCATCCATCACCAATCCCTCACCAAGCCATTGTGCTCCCTCCGGCAATGCCTCTCAAACCAAGCACCTCCGAAAGCATGTACAAATTCCAGTGCAACCTCCAATTGAGCGCAGCACAGATGGAGACCAGAGCTGAACGTCGCAAGCTCGAACCTCTGACATCGCTTGCCACGAGATGATGCACCCTTGTTGTCGAGCCAGCCTGGCGAAGCTGATGGCGCGATGCTAGAACGACCAGCCGGATATCCTGCTGTGCCCGCTGTCGAGTCTTGGGGTGCTGGCAGTGGCACTGGTGCTGCGAGGACACTGACTGAGACTTCGACTCTGTTGATGGCATATCTGGAGCTGCGAAGAGTTCAGCAGCCGCTGTGCTGCCCAGGGTGATGAAGCCGAGAAAGTTCTGCAGAAGCTGCGAAAGTCCTGGAGCGGATGCATTGCTGTGATGTTTGCGCAGCGATGTCCTCTCTCTTCCTGAAATTCGATGATGTTGGCGGCAGCGGCATACTGCGGTGTGATGCCTGTTCTTGCTGGGAGCACCCTGCGCCCCAAAGCGACCTCGATGCTGACAAGACGCCGGTGGTATTCTGCAATCTCTCCATCTTCCTTCTCTTTTATCGCTTTGTTGTTCGCGATCGTTTCGGAGGGTGCTCGAGCACATGCGCGGGCATACGGCCATCGAGGCCGTCTCCTGTTGTTGTTGTTCTTCCGGTGTCTAGCCGGACTTTGTTGGTGCAGCGGATGGCGACCCTGTGCTTATTCTCCTTACCATCCTGATGGACTGACCAAGAGTTGATGGTGCTGGCTGAGAGTTGATGGTGCTGGCCGAACAGCAGGACCGCTTGGGAGCATTGCCGCCGGTCCAGTCCAGCTGAGCGTCCAGCAGTGCCGACATCGATGTTCTTGTTCTCTGTGATGACTCTGGAGTTGGCTGGGTGCCGCTAGAAGAAGATCCAGTCGGTGACTTGGAGCCAGATCTGCCGGAGAGGCATGAACGACCGCCGGTAGACTGGGCGTGTGAAACGACGGAGCATGATGCCTTGCTGGAAGACGAGGTGTCACCGCTTGACGAGGCTGTGTTCGCTGAACGCTCGTACCGCACAGCAAAAGGATGACGCTTGGCGGCACCACTCTGACTGCTGATGTGCTGGTGAGACAGCTGTGGTGTTGTGGTTTGGTGAAGTGGTATACTGAAGTGAGTTGTTGTTGTTTTATATACTGAAGGAAAAACTGAAGTGGTTGAAGTGAAGTGGTTTGATAAGGTTGTTGCTGGCGAGGCAGGTGTGGTGTTCGACGTCTGCTTCTTGTCGAGCTTCGTGACGAACCACTGATTCTCCTTGATCTTGAAGACCTCCGTCGGAAGCAAGCATGGAAGCATTCAGCTTGCCGAAGCTGCCGATGTTGGCCATGCGGAAAGCGAGCGGGTTGTTGCGAGCGGGTTGTTCCTGTCATGGTGGATGATGTCGGGAACCACCAAACCAGAACAGCAAGATGCTGTGGAATCCGTCACCCCAGCAGCTGTGAAATGCTGCTGAGGGAGTGGGCGGCGATGAAGATGAAGACGGCGAGGGTCGGCTGTATCTGCAGCTGTGATATGCTGAGGCACAGTTGCCGGAGAGGTTGCCGTACCGCCAGCTGTGACCTGCTGGGGTAGACACTTCCAGATACGACTGCGCCGTGCCCAGGATCTGGGACCTCCGTGAAGATCTTGTTAAGGTTGGTGCGGATGTCGCCGGCGCCGGTATCGAGCGGTAAGAAGCGACGTTCACGCTAGGGTCGATGGTCAGGCGAGCCGTCTGCTGTACAGTCCACGGGCTGATGTCGTTGACGTAGCCGCAAGTACCGAGCTGAGACGGGTCCATGGCCTCAGGCATAGTGACGGTGCCGATGTTGAGGTGCTCGGGGGTGGTGGCCATGTTGACGTTGACTTGCTCTGGTGTGGTCGCCGCCGATACCTTCACCTTAGTAGCTGTGACATGCTACTGAGGGAGTGGGAAAGAGAGAGAGACCGTCACCTCAGCAGCTGTGACATGCTGCCGAGGGAGTGGGTGGTGATGCGAGAAGTCGGAGAGAAATCGAACCTTCACCTCAGCAGCCATGACATGCTACTGAGGGAGTGGGCGGCGCTGAGGCGGCCGATCGCCAGTTGTACCTTCACCCCAGCAGCTGTGACATGCTACTGAGGGAGTGGGAGGTTGCCACCCTTCTTGCTCTTCTTCTCTTGGTTGCCCTTCTTCGGGTTGAGCATGCGATCAACCCGAGATCCGTCAGCGTACCTACAGCTGTGACATGCTGAGGCAGAGGCCACGGGGAGAAGCTACCGTACCCACGACTGTGACATGTCGGGGCAGAGGGTGCGGTGGTGATGATGCGGCCGTACCACCAGCTGTGACATGCTGGTGGCAGAGGGAATTGAAGATCTTGATCAGGCGGTCGCTGTCCAGGATGCTCGGGATGTTGCGCAGCATGAGTGACGTACGCACGTCGACGCCGTTCCTGACTCGCTCCAGATCGAGGGCTTGCGATTATCTGGGGACAAAGTTGTCGTCGCGGCGGTCGGAGGCCAGCGCTAAAGTACGACCTATTGAAACATGGTCAGCTCAAGCCTAGAGAGCAGGAAGGAGAAAAGATGCTGACGTACGCTGACCTCCTTGACCACCGCCGAAGGTTTTACCACCCACCAACAAGGTGCCGATATCCGAGCTTGGAGCGTTCGAAGAGCACTCGTGGCCTACGGAGACATAGTCAGCTAAAGCATGAGGACAGAGATGGAAGAAGGACGTGAGCTTACGCTAGCCTCTCACGCCAACGCCGAGGGTTCAACCGCCAACCCACAAGGTGCCGTTGTCTAAGCTCGACAGCCGGCGTCGGATCGTTGCTGGTGGCCGTGTACGGTGGTAGAAACGGACCGCCGATCGATCCCATGCCGGGAGGGAAGCTGTTCGCCACCCCTGAGATGGCTGGGAGCAAGGTTAGCAGCTTTTCGACATGAAGGTTAGGGAGAAGACAGCATGCTGACGTACCTGGCCATTCCGGCCGCCACCCCGGAGGTTTCACCGCCAACCAACAAGGTGCCGCCGAAGCGGCGAGGGTTTGACCAACAACCCACAAGGAACCCTTGAAGAGCCTCGTTGCGCTCTGTGAGATCGTTCTTCCCAGCCGCCAGCTGGTTGTTGCGTGTCTGGAGCGTGGCGATCTCGGCGTCCTTCAGGTCCGACAAGCGAGTGATGCAGCCCGTGATGCCAGCAACTGCGGCCGTGATCGCCTGGCCGGTGGCATCTCCGAGCGCTGGACGACCCGCGGATGGGCCGATCCCGCTTGGTGGCTGGAAGTGAAATCAGTAAGGCGCCTTCGGCATGGAGGTCGGGGAGAACGGGGCATGCTGACTTACGGTGGCCTTCCACCAACCCTACCGAAGGTTTCACCGTCAACCAACAAGGAGCCGAAGGTTTCACCACCCACCAACAAGGCTCGGTGTAGCTTCTTGATCTGCTCTCCGTCTCTTGCAGCCACGATGTGGCCTTGGGACAGTGCCGTTGTCGCATCTGTCCCCCAACATCGCGCTGTCCTGAGATGTGACAGCTCTGGCTCTGGGTTGATTGCGGTGAGCCAGATGCGAGTCTTGTAGATCCGATCCAGCTCCATGCTTGAAGTTGATATAATGGTCGGCATATTAGTAGAAGATCAGCTTCTGGAAGTCCCTGGAGTAAGGTCAGCAACGCCGCAGTACGCTCACTGGTACAGAGACTTACCACTGCCACCCACCGTGGAGGAGGTTGGTGGTGGCGTTGGTACGCCGCCCAACACCCCCACCGAAGGTTTCACCGACCACCAACAAGAGCGCTTTTTGGCCAGCCGCTTAACCTCTGCTCTCCGTGTTCCGCAGTCACGAGTTGCCTGTGGGCGGTGCCGTTGTCGCAGCCGCCCACATTCGCAGCACTTCCTAGAAGTACGGGCTGTTGGGTTGAACGTACGGGCTGTTGTGTTGCGCGTGTGGGCTGTCATGCTGGATGCCGTATGGGCTGTTGTGCCGGCCGGTGCCGTTGTCGCATCCGCCCGCACTTCAAGCCCTTGGATGGTGCCGTTGTCGCATCCACCCACGCTACAATCATGTCAGCGGAAGCTCAAAGCGGGATTGATCGGGATGCAATGCTCACGTCTCTAAGACGAACATGGTCTCATCGAAGTAGGGCCGGTTCGAGTTGTCACGCGGCCGCAGTGAATGACCTGGCGGCAGGCGGGTGAATGCTGGCAGTGAGGGCAACGTGGGCGACTTCGGAGCGGAGCTTCGCTGTCTTGGTTGAGAATCAGATGTCGACGCGGAGGACTCGAGCAGCACGTCAGGTGGACGGTCGAGGGTTTCGGCGGGCAATGCTGACGCAGGGTACGCGTGGTAGTGATATGAGTGCTCTGCTCACCGTATGAGTGCTCTGCTCACCACCGACAGTTAGCAATGCCCAAGTCACTATCTTGGACGACGTCTTGGTGGGCGGTGCCGTTGTCGCATCCGCTCACGCCACGAGCACTCTGGACGGTGCCGTTGTCGCATCCGTCCACTATGCAAAGATGTCAGTCGACGTACAAAGAGGAAATGGGGAGGATGCAATGCTTACGGCTTGGTCTTCTCGCCGTTCACCCCAGTATGGTTGTTATCTGAGCTGGCGGAATCGTCACGGCCAGTGACCGTCTTGGTTGGTGCCATGGTGGTGTCTTGCTGGGCGGTGCCGTTGTCGCAGCCGCCCACACCACATGCACCAGGGGCGGTGCCGTTGTCGCATCCGTTCCCGCCAAGAAATCTGTAGACGGTGCCGTTGTCGCAGCCGTCCACGCTATGAGCAAGTCAGCTGGAGTGCAAAGCAGAGTGGGGAGGATGAAGTGCTCACTGCTTGGTCGCGTCACCGCTCACTTCAGCCATGTTGCCGAAGTCCGTGAGGTCGACGGTGTTTGTGGCCTGCTGAGCTTCGGCGGTGTTTGAGTGAGCGCGGACCGCCAGCTTCTTCTTGCGTCTGTTCTCGGCACTCTGCTCTGAGTGTGGGCGAGCGTTGTTTTAAACGTGGTATGTCAGTATGGAAATCACATGAAAGGAAAGAGTTGCTCACCTTCTGGCTTCGGCCAGTCAAGGCAGCCGCCGTTTCTCCCCCTCGAGAACGCCGACGTGCTTGACGAGTGCAGCCTTCTCTGCTGTGGGTGGTGTCAGTGAAGGCATGTGACGAAGAGGGGAGATATCAAGACTCACCGCTTGGAGAGGCGACTGCTGGCTACCGCCTCAAAAGAGGCGGACTTGGTGATTGTTTTCGAATGAACGAATGACAGCTCTTACTCTGGCTCCGTCTTGATGCAGGAGGTGGCTCCCACGCGTGGTGGTCAAAGAGATGGAAGTGATGATGCATGTTGATAATCTTGATGTTGTGATGAAGATGATGGTAACGAGGAACACGTTGCTGGAAGAAACTTCGCTATTGATAGGAAGCAAGCGCGGCCCGCAGCGGGTGTGACGTGATCAATAAGGCCGCTGCTGCCTTGCTCGAGCTTCACTTTGACCGAGACTTCGTCCTCTAACTCCTCGACACAACACTCATATCACACCACACACCTCACAATCACACACTCATCATCTCCCACACTCACACAACAACCTCATCATGCCTCTCTCACTCGAACTGAAGCAACTGCACTTTCTCGACGGCTTCAGAAGAGATTACGCGTTGACACCATTCGTCGGCGTGAGTCTCGACGGCAAGCTCGAGCCCGACGTCTTTCCCGACGACGACGATGAGCTCGAGCGAGAGAAGACAGAGGTACGCTTTCACTCACTGCAATTACCCCGTTGTACAATGTTGATCACTGACACTTCCTCACAGAAGAAGCTCATCGAAGCAGGACTTGCAACCTTCGAGCAGCGACGACAAGAAGTGATTCAACGATGGCAACCATTGCAGCACATGCAGCATCACAGTGATTATCGTCACCTGCATCTCTACCTCACTCTCACTGACTTCACGCAGATCTGTCACCGGTCGGACGACACCGAAGAAGCCTCGCTCAAGTCCAAGGCCACCTCATATCAGCTCAAGCATCCCGCACCTCCGCAGCCGACGCATTCGGTACAAGCACCAGCACCAGCGGTCAAAACTCCAGATACGCTCCGTCGATGCCCAGACAGCAAGACTGTCACCAGGCACGGCGGAGACCAAGACACGGTGAGGCTGCTTCAGCGGTGGTGGGAGAGGTCCCCAGGGCCGGTCGCAATATGACCCCGGCACCCTGTCCCAGCTCCGCGAGGATGGAGAATGCGAGCATTCGCAGCTGCTGTGGAAGACACTGGCGGAGGAGATGGCCACAGCGGCACTCGTTCCCGCACACATCAAAGTACGTCGTCCCTCAAGCTCATGTCTGTCACGTCCAGCTCACAGTTCTCGCTCCACAGGCTGGGCCCGTCAGAGGCAGCTCGTCGCTCATGGAGAGGCCGACAGGTCGAACAGCGGACCAGCGTGCCGAGGTTCAGGCTGCGAGGTTCGTACCTGCACTGCACCTCAACTCGATCACATGCTGACATCTCACCCAGGGGAAGCGTATGCGGAACCAGAAGAAGGAGTGTTTTGGCCAGGTTTTGTGGCCGCCAGAGCTAGAGCTGTCATTTTTCAGATCTCTCTCTGCTTTGGCAGAGAACGAACCCAACGTGTCCTATACGGACGCAGCGGCGCGGCCGCCTCCCACCAACACCACCATCGCCCGCGCCAGTACAGCGGCAGATCTGGCCACCGCGTCGACAGGTCACAGTCGACCGCGGCAACCTCGCTCAGCAGCCCATGGACTCATGGCCCGGTCCCCGACTACATCCAAAGCGCGAAGATCCCGAAGAAAGTGAGCTGGGACACGACCGTGAAGAGCACCTCAAGCCGTCCCGGCGCAGCCGATGCCGTTGCCAACGCTGCCACGGGGCCGGGACCATTGCCGGGGTTAGAGGTCGAGCCGCCATACCTTTTTGGATCTTCTGCCTTTGCAGAGGATGCATGCCTTCGTGGCATGAGTAAGTCCTCTCGACGTCGCACATTGCTTCGTTCACTCCACTGACTTCTTCTGTTCGCAGCTGTCCGCGGTCGCCGCTGAGTAAGACTCAATCAATGATTGCCACTGCCAATGCCGACCCTAAGCAAAAGAAGAAGCACCACCGCAACTCCTGTCGAGATCCGCAAGCAGGTTGACTTTTACTTCTTCGAGTTCAATCGCCCCACCGACAAGTATTTCTGGTCACCGCCGGCCACGAGAACAAGCCCGTCGACGTCGGCGTGATCCACACCTTCAAGCGCATGCAACACTTCCAACCACGTTCTGCCGTCAGAGCCAGAGCTGTCACTTTTCATGACTTCTCTATGCATTTGCAGAACGTGCTCGCCACGGTGGCAAGCGTAAGTATTCTCAGCCACTTCGTTTCATCTATCACGCTGACGCCGGACCACAGCCCGCTTGCCAACGCACCACCAACCATGCAAGGCACTCCACGTGACAACTTCAGCACCATCAAGGCCAAGGCCATCAAGGGTCTTGCGAGTGCTCACGAGATACGTATGCTCGCCGAAGACAGCGACGAAGCTAGGCCGAAGCGCACTTGCCAGCAGAATGTCGCTCACCTCCACCTCGACATGGAGATCCTCGACGCTGAGTGCCGAGCGAGAAAGAAGGCAATGAAGCAGAGCGACTGCTCTTTGAGGTCAGAGGTCGAGCCGCCATATGTTTCAATACTCTCTGCATTTGCAGAGATTGCCGCACGCACGCCCGAGCGATAACAAGCCCATCCTCGTCATCTACAACCAGCGTGAGTCATCTCAGCAACCCCATCTCGCCGGCTATACTGATGATGTACAGTGCTCTGCCGCCCGGCCAGCTCGACAGGATGAAGTATTTCGACAAAGACGAGAAGGGGCAGCCGTTCGACATCCCCAACATGTACACGGTTCAGTGCGTGAAGCTTGACGAGCACGAACGCAGTGACCTAGGTGGCTACGTCCCAGGCGCAATCTCGAACAACATGCCATGGGCGAACAACCAACGCTCTCGTAACAACAAGCAGCTCTTTACCGTGAGCTTGAGGTCAGAGGTCGACCCGCCATACGCTTTTCTTTCTTCTGAGCTCCGCTTTTGCGGAGTCTGGGTGAGTCTACCCTCTCCCTCACTACCATCAAACATTGCTGATTATCTTTCTGCACGCAGCATTTCTCTCATTGGACAACATGAAGTGGGTTTTCGAAAACAAGATCAAGCCTCTCACCGGCCCGCACTGTAAAGAATGTTTCACTTGTGCCGGATGCCGGAGACGTCCAGGGGCTACACAAAGCATTCCGCCGTGGGCACCGAGCACGAACAAGCAGTTGTTCATCGTCAGCTTCAGCTGCGCGGAAGTCCTTGTCGAGGTCAGAGGTCGAGCCGCCATACGCTTCTCTTTCGAGCTCTGCTTTACAGACTCTCTTGTAAGGCAAATCTGCTCATCTTCACAACTTCTGCTGACTCTTCGCGAAGCCGGTCACTTGCCTAGCGTGGCCGGAACGAGCACAGCCGTCCTCAGTCTCGCGCACAGCTAACACCACGGTATGGCTGCTTCTATTCTTCGCCTCATTTCTGATACAGATGCTGACTCACAACAGTCATATGCTTCTGGACGAGTCCGCGCTGCAGCATCCTCACGCCCTTCGCTCGGAGAAGCTGTCCACCAACGCTGTTCACACCGCATGGTTTAATCACCTGTCAAGCTACTGCGTCGGGATTGGGTACCGGCCACCAGGACGTGCGTGTCTTCTCTTCACCGCGGTCCTGGTGGCCGGCTCGGTGGCAAGAAGGGAGGTGGAACTATGGTACCGCTGCAACAGCGACAGCTCATGGAGGTCTCATGTGCTGGCGGCTGAGGTGTGGGAACCGGCAAAAGAGATACCGGTGGCTGTCGCAGGCGGATTGATTGGCCACAACGCTGGGATTCAAACGTTTTATAACTTGTATCTGGCTCATCCAGTTCATCTACTGTCACGTCTCACACCTGTAGTGAAGTTGTCTTCCGCTTCCACCTTTCCAAAATGCGTGTCCAGAGTACGTTCACGTCACAGTTCGAGCGCTTCACCAACCTCCGAACTCTCGCCGGGTTCGCTCATCAGACCAGCCTCAATGCAACCGCACGCTTTCAACCCGACACCGAGCAACGAGAGCTCGCTCAGAAGCACATCACCATTGCCGCCGATACTGAACCGCACGCTTGACCAGAAATGTGAGAGAGCATCAGACGGTAATCGGAGAGCAACAATGTTTAGGGCACGCCTCCTAGCCACATGCACACCCAGCATAAGCTAACGTGAGAGGATGGGTTCCCTCGAAGTTCCAATCATCGCCATGAGAGCGCCGCGCCTGGAACCTGGCACCTCTCACGGCAAGGTTGCAATATTCCGCTCAGCGTATAGCAAGCTTACATAATACATCAACGGACATTCAACGCTCCTAGACTCGCCAGAGCGGGCTGGCAAGAGCGTGGACGTCTCTTTGATATGAGCAGGATATACGTAGGAAGCACAGAGACCACGATGCTACAGGGAAGAACTAGCTGTAGGAGATTGGAGAACACATGCAAAGGTGCAGTGCTGCGATGTGCTCCTCCATATGGATTCGGTCATATGGATATAGACCTGTTCTGACAGCTCCATATCCATATCCATATGGATTTATATGGATTAGCTATGCTTGGCGGTTTTATACTAGGTGTAGAGTGCCCCTTTAAGGACGATAAAGCCTACAGCGCTCTGATTAGCTAGCTAGGTCCGGCTTGGTATTAGTCCATACTCCATATCCATATCCATATCATTTTTCTCGAGCTCCATATTTATCGGTCCATATCCGTACGGCCAATTTAGTCCATATGGACGAACACCGCAGCACTGCAAAGGTGTCAGTCCTGAGCGTTTGGAGAGGTACAATCTGAAACCGCCACATCTCTTCTTTGCACGTGACCGACTCTGCATGCCTCAATCATCTGCAACACTTTGGATCTCTGATGATATCCTTGCATTCGGCCTTCCGGACTGTCCTACACCAAATGGTCGAGGCCCGAAGCCTCTCCGATCCACACTGCCATCTTCTGGACTTCGCCATCTCGGACTGCTCGAACCCAAATCCGGCAGACTTCGACCCAGAAGGTTCTGGACAAAAGCGATGACTTGGCTACGTTGCTTGTTATCGAGGACTATAAAACCGCGCAGCTGGAGACGAGGAGATCCTTCCTGCTCGAAGGGCCGTCTGCAGTATGTCGCAGCATTTATCTTGCGGTACTCACCTGCCCAATAATTCTAGTGCGCTGCTGACGTACTTCCGCCTTGCGTCCACGCCACTCTTCCCTGCCCTGTCTCGTGGCCACACGTGCTCTGTCAAGCTCTTTTCTGCCGCCATATTCTTGGGAAGTGCGGACATGGACGGGCAGGCGCTGTCCGGGCGTGCTAGGGATCTTCTCCATTTCAGGCCTCATCTGTCTGTAGGGCTGGAGACTCCACGAGTCTATGCCGCAACCTTGCAAGAGCAGAGAAGAGACATTGTACAGAAGTCGACCTCTCGAGATTGTGCTCAGCCCGAGGGCGCACTGGAAGCTTAGGAGAACAGAAGTCTTCTTCTGTAGCACGAGTCGCTCACAGCCGGCGAAGATACGATCTTTCGGGAATACGTGGCCGCTCGATCCGCTAAGCTCTTCCTACAGGCCGACGTGAATATCACTATCTTCAGCTGGTACTGTTCCATCGCATCACGCCGGAGGACATCTATATGTACACCGACGAGGCATTTGGGAGCTGGAGCTGGTCCGGTAAGTAGATTGTGGACTTGTAAAGACAAGCGTTATAAAGATGCTCTTTAATGCACGCTCTCTATACCCTTGACGTACATCGGCGAGCTGGATCGACCATGTTCTTAGACGTTGTTGAGATCCACTTTGTTTGCCCTTACCGCTTAAGGTAGCAAACCAATGGTACTACTTCAGATGGACTTTTCTCCTCCTTCGTTTATTTTAATCTGCGTACTCCTATATATCTTATGGAATCTCAGCTCAAAAGATATATACTGGACATGGTCTCGTAGACCAGATGGTCTGTCTTGATTCACTTTCACGTGTCAGACGTTGAAAAAGCTTATCTGTCTAGCGCCATCCCACGTCTTTCCCCCCGACCCTTCCCTTCGTACACCTCCGCAACCCAGGTTCCTTCATCAGCCAACACAAGACTGTATTGCAAATATGCTACCGACTACCCCAGATCGGACGGACCCCCCGCCTGCACGACCGGTCATCAAGCACCTGTCAAAACTCCAGGCAGCCTCAAAGCGCCTTCGTGAGGAGCTCCTTGCCGAAGTCGACATCGGCAAGATCACCCGCCATCAAATTCTCGTCGTCTTCGAGCCCGCGCCTAATACCATTCCGCCGCCCGACATGAGCGCCTTTACCGCTGTGACGGACATCATTATCGCGGTCGCCGCCCGCCCAGTCGATGGCGCCTCCAGGCACTGCCGCTGCTGCTGCTCTACGTCCTGCGGATAGATAGTCTGGCCAGGGGAGATTAGCTCTGGTCGTACTGGAGGAATTCGCGTATAAGACAACGATATTGAGGTTTGGAGTCGTGTTGGGTTCTTCTCGAGCCATATCATTTCTTCCCCGGCCCGGAGATGGCTCGGCTCAGAGCGTCAACGACAGTAATGAAGGTACTTAAAGTGTTTTTGAGATGTGCTTCTCCATGGCAGAGTAGCTGGGAGATTGAAAAAATGGTCTAGTGGTACGTATGTCGAGTGATCATGTGTGACAGGTGGCTTGGCGGCCGGCTTTGTAGACTGACTCCCCGTTCGACTGGTGCAATCACCAAAGGGGAGGGGAGATTAGCCACCATACAGGAGAGCATTACGACTCTGCTGTGTGGGGGTGAACTCTTTTGTCTTTTTCATGTCCATTTTTGTCGACTTCGTGCGGTGTTTGTGGAGGGGAGGCTTGTTGACCTACGCGGCTCACTGTAATTTTGGCGTGGGCGGGATGCTTCGGCTCACTTATGACTTCAGTATCTGCTTGCATTCTTTTCCGATTCAACGAGCTCGCCACCAAAATCGGTGAAGCCCTCGATCATTGAAACAGTCCTACATGTTCAAGTGCCCGTTGCAAGTTGCTCTCCTAGGAAGGGTTAGACGACTATCGGATATTGAAAGCCCAATGACAATCCTTTGTTCGCCTTCCAACCCTCCCTCCACAGCCAGATGCGGTAGTTTTGAACAATGAAAGCATTCCTCGCCCCAGCATTCCACGCCCTTGACCGAGGCATGTACGCCCTTTGTTCTCCTTCTCGAGGCCGCTACCTCTCAACATATGCTCCTGTCGCCCTCTTCACTATCATGTCCGGTTCTCCGAGATTGTCACTCCTGCGAAGAGCCGATACCGTTGTCCTTGCAAGTGATAAGCAGCAACGCGCCAGGACGCCCGCTGGCCATGCGCCTGTCGACCTCGTCCGTCACCCAAACGTAGCTCTCGCGCTCATCGTTCTCGGCCCCATCGCTCGTTCTCGTGGCTTCGGTTTCTGCGAGGGCCACCGCTTCGCCTGTCGTTGCACCCAGCTTTTGAACGCGGTGGCGGAGAAGTTGAACGGGTTTGAGATCGCGGATAGCGGGTTCCCGATCTTCTCACAGTTGATCTTGAGGACCGGGGTCATTTTAGGCGGCTGTAAAGGCGGATTTTGTGAATTTGCGAAGGAAAATCTTGCGCAGGTGTGATGATTGTGGTGTAGTCGTTGCTCGAAGAAGGGAGGTAGGATACGAGCTGGATGTTCTCTTCTCCGACTGAAGAACGGCTTGCGATGATCAGTGGATTGCGCTGGTGGTCTTCTGGGAGGCCGACGTTGAGGAGAGACAAGGATTCTTGCGCGAAGCCGGTCGGGCTGCTGTGAGGAGGAAGATCATAATCTGCTTGCAATGCCGGTTCTCGAAGTGGCGAATGTTTGCGGTGCTCACCAAGTCGTGCCGGTCATTCTTTGAGGCGCCAATGGTCTTCGGGAGAAGAACTTGTTCATGCGCCCCTTCGTGATGAAGCTCTGGCGCGGAGGTGGGATATGAGGCGACTGGAATCGTCCTTCTCCAAGTGGCGACTGGAGCGCAGTGCTCACCAGGTTCTGCTGGTGGCGTTATGGGGGGCAGGTCTTCCCTTGGAGAAGATCGCCCTCGTCCCAATCATCGTGATGCAGCGCTGGTGCGGAGGGTTTTTATTATTTGGTCGGACTCCTCGTCCTCCAAGCCTCAGGCCGATCGTAGTACTCATGGAGGCGCTTGTGTAGGTCTATAATCTGCGGATCGTATGTTCGAGAGGCCTTTGTCCGTCGAGACCTCCGTGGTGAAGCGTTGGCGCAGGGGGATATTGTGGGCTTGCTTGATCTTGTCTTCTCGGAGCAGCAAAAGGTTCCTGGTGCTCATCACGTTGGTTATGTAGTCTTCTCGTCTGCATAGTGGTTCTCGGAAAGGCGTTTGTTCATGTTTTGATGCTCCACCAAGCCCGGTCTTCTACGACCAGCCGCGCCACTTTCGCGCTGCTTCCTCATCGGGTCGTTTTGCTCGCCACCACGACCTAACGCCAAAACATATTCCAAACGCCTCTCCAGCATCGGAACCGCATCAACAATACAAGTACACCATCACCAGAAAGACCAACGCTATCCTCGAGATGACACCGAACGACTCCACCTCCACCTCCGGCGGCAAAATCTCCTTCAACAACCATAACAAAGACATCGCCGCGAGCTACATCCAAAACCAGGAACCGATGCTATCGCCTCAGCAGACGTGGAAGACATGGTTCCTTCGATTCCTCCCTCACCGTCTCTGCTACTTCAAGGCAAATCCCAGCAATAGCCCATGAGCGCGCTCTTGGTCGCCACCGCCGCTCGACATCATTCTCTGAGATCACACCATACCACCTGCGAGCACTGCATCACCATCAGACGACACCTCTGTCGGCCGACAGGCTTGTCCATTATCGACCAGCGACGGCGCGACATCAAGTCACCATCATCTATCCACAGCAGCGCAGATATGAGCAGGTCATCACGGCGAAGATAGCGCAGTAATTTGAGATATGCTACCATCAAGACACCATCAAGCTCCTCATCGCAGTAGTCCGTCTCGGCCGTTGCGCCGCCTCTCCACCTAAGCAATACCCGCTCGCCACCACAACGGTAAGCATAACGCGAAATCCCAAGTTCGTGATGCCCGAGAAGAAAGAAGACGGCTGCGCGCCAACAACCACCAGCAGCAGACTCAAGACGGTAGGCTGCTCAATCTCGTCTCTTTCCCATCACCCACGCTGATACGCACATCCGCGACCCTCAGACTTGACCAGACCTCACTTGTCCTCGAGAATTCGGACGCCGGCGATTCTCGCAGCAAGTACACCCGTGGCAGCAGCCACACCACCAGTACCGGAGGGAGAAAGATCACGACGGTAGTGTAATCGACCTCATCTCTTCCACACGATCAATGCTAATACCCACATCCCCCACCCGCAGACTTGACCGGATCCTACTCGTCCTCGAGAGACTGAACACCGGCGACCTCGCAGCAGACGGACTGAAATGAGAGCCACTGCACCAGTATCAGACGGAGAGCTCAAGACAGTGGGCTGCAGCAGCCCATCTCCTCGCCACTGGCCCGTATGCGGATGCGAAGCTATCGAAACCTTTACCCGGCTGGCTTCGTTGGTGGAATCGCAGGGCAAGGCGAGGAGACGGGACCAGAAAGCGTCTCTCAACATCGCCGATAGAGGGATGATGGAACGGCCGCGAATATGTCGAAGACGGGACAAGAGTTCTCGATTCGAGACTAGAAGTATATCCGAGCAGCGGCGATAAAGGGGCGGTGGAAGGTCGGCGAGGATGTTCGGGTATGGTGAGTAGCTTGGTACCTGGGTCCGATCCATGCGAATAGGCAAGTCGGGAAAGTGCATGGCGGAGAAAGAGCTTGGAGGCCAAGACGGACTGGATGCGCATGGAGGACTTGTGTGGTCAAGAGCTTGGGATTCGGGATACAAGCCAGTTCGGCATCGAAGAGATGGATGTATTCGGCAGCGCAGGATTCGAGGGGGGCGTTGGAGGAAGAGCTTGGGAAGCAAGACTGATGAGGACGGTAGTGTCCGAGCAAGATTGTATGCGGAATGATGGTCAAGAGCTGTGAATTGAACGCAGGAGGCACGCAAGAACTGTTATTCGGCGGCGGAGTCTTGAGGGTGGCGTGGAGAGAAAGAGCTTGGTATTCGAAGAACGAGACGATAGCCTCTTGAAGAGCAGGGAAGGAGGTCATGGTCTGCGGTTGTCGCAGGAATAGAGAAAGAGCTTGGGCAATGGCATCGAGCGACTGGGAAGAGAACGAAGAAAGAGCTTGGAATGTGTATCGAGTACAACGGAGTGTTTTGTGTACCGGTGGACGACTCTGGACGACCTGGACTGGAACCCCTGGACGACCTGGAAGACCGGACTGGAATCCTCTTTTCGAAGTCAAGTGTTCTGCAACCCTTACATTGATGAAAGCACACCTCGACTCAACAGCACCGGAAGCCTTCTCCAGTCCCGAGTCCAGCACAACATTCCCTGAAGCTTCCCCCTCAAACCAACCAGAGGACAACAGCACCCCATAAAGCCGGCGGCAAAGACCATGCAGAAGCACACTTCCTCCATATCCTCCATCCGAGCGCCCCGGAAACATGTTCGATCGAAGACTCTCGGTTTCCCGAGCCATATGTCCTTCAGGAGCCGGGATGAACAGAGCAGCCTTGATCGTGGACCAACATCGTCCTTTCAAGAACTGCAGACCATTGGCGGAGGTAGAAGGTATGACAGCACAGCTCGAAGACCATACGACTGCGCGGGCCACGAACGTGCCGACATGGATGCCTCTCAGCAGGGACACCCACGCACCTGGGCATGTCTCCGCCAGGCTCGACGAGGGCGGCGAGCTCGGAAAGCATTGTTTCTGTCTTGCACAGGATACCGCCGTACAAGCACGCATCATATCCGACCTTCGGTACACTCCAGAGCAGCACATCTCGGGGTGCATCAATTGCAGTATGCCTTCTTACGCTATGCATAGCATTTACTTCCAGAACACATCAGCGACCCAAATCCGGCGACTTGAAGTGCACGCCATCTGGTTCTCAGCATCTTTATCCGCAGAGACAGGCGAGGGTGTGTGGCTTGCCAACTCGGCGAAGAACTCCAGAGCTTCAAAGAAGGCTGCAAGTGTTTCGTGCGGAAGAACCTTGAGGGCAGTATTGACTCCTCGCCACCCGCCAACAGCCATGCTGATCTTCTAAGCACAGCAGAATGGCTGGAGCTTCGTCTTGGGCGAGCACGGCCTGGTATGAGGAACAGCACCGGATGGTTGTGATCCGCGACATTCCTGTCGAAGGAGGCGCCAGATCCCGAAGCCGGTGTCTTTTTGAGAACTTGTTCTCGAACCTCTTTTGAAGTGTGCATTATGACCACGGCCATATGCTTCACCAACACCAACGGCACACCGAAGAACATCACAACTCTTCGGCTTCACGAGAGCCGCACCAAATGCTCTTCGCCGAGCATCTCTTTGATTCCAGCCGGAAGAGACACCAAGTACGGCAAAGCTCTGGACCAGCATCTGCCTACCGTCTCCGGCGCAGGCCAGGACGACGACACCACGCCCAGCATGTTTAGTACGCAGAACGTGCAACATCTAAGCAAAAGCACACCGAGGCCATCATCAGCATCTCGACTTCACGAGAGAGTGCGGAATCTCGATGCATCTGTGCGCAAAACGTCCAGCCCGGTAGATCAGGATATCTGGGTGTGGCGTCCTTGTGGTTGACAACACCAGCCGGTGGACCATCATGCTGCAGTCATAGAAGCCCTCATCGTCCTCCACGCGGTGGCGGAAATCCTCAGACAGGTCCAGCTAGTGTGCTCGCGATCGAGATGCTCTGGGCCGACAGGGTGTAGGGAGTTGGAAGCTGTCTTCTGAGCACGGTGCAAGCGGACGTACTGGTCTCATGTAAGCTGCGGCTGCTGGCCATGTGTTTGAGCCGGACATTCTTCGCCAAACTGCGGGTGCTTCGAGGGATGGGAGCGACCGCAAACAGTCCGAGACCTCTCCCAACCGCCTGGCGCAGCTCCCAGATTCGAGCAGCACTGGGCTAGGAATACTCGGTCAAGATTCAGCTCGGGCGAGTCCCGTGTTGACGAGGAGGGCTCGTACGGCTCTGCCAATGCGGAGTGGTGCAGAAGAACGACCTTCTCGATAATCTGCAAATCATCAAAATCGGCAGGTCAACGCATGAGGCCACGAACCCACAGGACTTGCGACATCCTGACGTAGACGATCCGAGTCCTGGTCCAACAGCATCTGGCGAGAAAGCGGAACTTTGAGGCTACGTCACAAGTCCCGCAAGGCAGCGAGGCGAACACATCATTTTTCTGGGCTCCACCATCTTGCCAGCACAAACGGGTCGAGCAGACGTCGCTTTCGAAGTGTGCATGTACATGAGCTCCTAATCTGGTTAATGCGACGGATACCGGCGCCCGGAGTATGTGGTATAGTTCACGACAAGTCCACCGTCTTGCCGCAAGATGTAAGAGTCGACATTCTGCGCTGTCACTGCGTGCGAGATGTCCTTGGGCTGCCGCATATGCAACGCCGGCGGAGATGCAATCCGAAGTGTGACGAAGCGCAGAAATAGCAGGCGAGCGGCATGCAAGACTGGCGAACCGATCGCAAGGAAGAGGTGTCCACGTCTGTCTCAACGCCATGCGAACGCTGGATCTCAAGGCGAAGTCAAGGATGGAGACCAGATGCCATCATCAAGTTCCAGCGGCGCTCGAGGACGGTTGCAAACCCCGACGAGGACACAGCAACTTCAATACCCATACGACCAGGAGCGGACAGTTCTGGACATGAAGGATAGCGGACCGCCTCCTCGTGCACAACTATTCATGGGCGTGCCCGCCATCAGCGTTCCTAGAAGAACAATCAACGACGAAGGCGGTGAGGCAGATCCGGATCTAGCCTCTGTGGATCGAGTTTATCGTTCCTGGTCAAGAATCGCCCTCTGCGAGCAAACTCCAACGCTTCTCCATGCTCGACGAGTGGCAGGAGTGTCGAGTGCCGGACCACCTTTCGAGAGCTCAAGCCGAGCCCAAGCACTTGAATAGACGCCTGCGAGGCAACGGGCACGCAGTTGCACGACAGCATTGCGAAGCCATGATCATCCACACTCCGCCTAGCTTTTCCACGCATCGAGGTTAAATACTGAACGAGATGTCTGAGCTATGCCCAGCTTGAGAACGAAGCGGTCTCAATCCATGCAACGCCTACACGACAAGCACTCGCACACCCGCACATCACCCTCATGCCTTCGATGCCGCAAAGACTCAGAATGGACATGCTAGACTGCATCGCCTTCCGGTGAGGCCATCGACGAAAGCATCAGACTAGGTACTGAAGACGCCTTCTGCCGCTTGACCAAGCGCAGGTCAAGCGCTGGAGGAAACTCGAGATGTTGTGATCGTGCAAGTCACCTGCCTGGTTTGCCTGTGCAGCGGTGGAGGCGGAGCGGCCTTGTGGTCCACACTTTCGCAACGAAGCAGGACGACTGAAGCTGCTGAGAAATCTCTGAAATGAGGTGTAGCTCCCACCTCCAGCGAGTCGTGCAAGTCTTCGAGTTCATCTCGGCAGGTTTGAGCAGTACGAAACTGCGGGCGATAGTGTTCCGCACGGAGGCCGAAGATCCAGTGCTCGGAATTGGGCACAGGCAGAGCATGCCAAAGACCTATTCGCAACACCAGCTTCCTGGACTTCGGGTTCTCCACAAGCGGCCAGTACGGCGCACATCCCGCCAGAACATCGAGTGGAGGGTCTATGTTGGAAGCAGCGCTTGCGGGATATGGTGCAGTGGAGCCAGCGCAGCGGACTTATTCCACATGCCTTCCTGAGCTCCAGCGGCATCAACGAGCAAGATGGAGAGGTGCCGAGACAATAAACGAGCCCAAAGACTGCGTACGATCTCAGCGGAGTATGGAAGCGGATCTGGCGAATGCACATCAAATATTGGGTGGTTCTCGAGCATGCTGTCCCAGCGGTCGAAATCATACCTTCAAACGCATACTGCAACCAGGCCGAGCGATGATGATTCGATGAATACGAGCGACTTCGTGGAAGTGCAGGAGGTCCGGCAGAACGTCCACGTTCATGAGAATGTTCAAGGCTACAAATCCTCATCCGCGAGAGGTAGGCCAGCGAGGCGGTAATCATGCTCAGCTCAGCCTGCTGCAAATGTGGCCGGCACAGATCTGAGCGTGCGTCTCCTATGGCGTCGAGATATCGACCGAGCACCGAAGCTATCACCTCAATACCGAGCATCCGCCATCCAGAAGCCTTGTCCATGCTTCAGAAACCCAGCAGCGCACTCGAACGCCAGTGGCTTGAGATAAGCTTCGTCGTTCCATTCCCAGCCACTATATTCCAACAGCTGGAACCAAACCTCATCGATCTCGAGGACGAGGCTGCGCCAGCTGCCGAGAACACGATCGCTCTCCACCAGAACCTGGCTTCGCCGTCTCCGCAGGCAATGTGGATGTCGGATCGTGAACGGAGCGACACCAGTACTCGCGGTACCTCGAACTAGGCCGAGCTATGCTTGAACAAAATCGTCGAGGTCTCGTCCAGTAACCTCGCATGCTACTCACCCTCCCGGGACCAGCAACCCGAGATCTCAAACTCGTCACCTTCGGAGACATCACACCAATGTCGGCAGCCCACCTGGCTCTCCGAGCTGGCAATGCTGACGGCAGCGAAGCACACCCGCGTTCCAGCTTCCGCAAGCTGAGGACGTTTCCTAAGCGGCTACTCCATGCCAACCAGGCATTGAAAGTGGATTCGGCACCTCTATCGTCGTTGCCAGATCCGTACGCAACGGCGCTAGTACATCAAAAGAAGGCTGAGCGAGCAGCGGCGCTGAGGTTTGCTGTATGGCATTTGGAATCCACAAGCCGGTGTCGGCAGAGCGGATCTTCTGTTGACCATCGAAGAATCCGGACGTATACAGTGGTCCTCTCCACGATCGACACCAAACATCCAGCAAAGCACCATCGAAGCCGCTTCGTACCGACATCTCTTAGACGCATCCGTGGCAAGCACACGAAGCCAGCATCGTCGATCCCTGAGGCCTCGCTGAGTCGTAGAAGGACGGCTGCGGCCGAAGACGAAGAGGTCGTCGAGGCGATTGCGATCGATCAGACTGGTGAATGCGGACGAAGAAGCCATAGAGATGGTAGAACAGCTCTCAGCACGTCTTTCGGCTGCCAAAACATACCTCGGTGAACGTGGCAAGCCGTCTTCGGGAAAGATCCTTGAGAATTTACGCTGAAGCTTCGAACGACACATCCACCCCGAGCAGCATACCTCGTGCAATAGCGACATCAATTCGAAAACGATCCGTCAAGAGTGCGTTTTTTGGCGTTGCCAATGCAGCTTCACCCAGTCGACCAGGCCCATGCCAGCAAAAGGCCTCGCAAGCAATGTGGCGACCATCTTTGGGCTTTTTTCGGCGAGCAGTCGTTAAGCAGGCAAGGGCATCTTCTTTTGCATGATCGAAGTCTCATCCAACGTCTTCGCATCCATCTTCCGGTACAGCGCAACAGCCTGCGCAGGGCACATCGTCGAGAACATCAAACACGTGCACGAACCGGGTGCAGAAGCCATCATCTCGTGGCACCGATGCCAGATCGTGTGTCGGATTCCGATGCCACCTCTGACGGCCTCGTTCGTTGCCTGACCTTCCGATTATTGGGAGCACAGTCTCAGCGAGACATGGCTGCAGCCAAGTGGCATTCGTCTTGAGCTTCACTCGGCCAGCAGTCGTAGAGCAAGGAGAGCCATCTTCAGTCGAGAAGTTGAAGTCTCGTCCAGCATCTTCGCCCCCATCGTCCACTACCAACATCAATGCCTGGGCAGCGGAAAGCTTTTGCAGCACATTCGGAACACGACCCGAACCAAGTGCAAACTTCCACCACAAGCTGCTTCATCAAGACCCACTCTTCCAGTCTCAATCGCCGTCGTTGCTGATGCCGGATTCTATACCGAACACGAAGGTCAAGGGTGACAGTGTTGCCAATGGGTAGCCTTTCGCTCGGTCGACCAAGAGCACCAAACTCGCAGCGCTAGCGAAGGCGAGTCCTTGTTCTTCCCCTATCTGCCTGAAGGTGAGGTGATCGAGCAACAATGCGCAAGCGGTGAGGTTGACGCTCTCGAGGACCTCTTCCAACACCAGATATCTGCCGTCGCGAAACAGCACGACCTCGTCTGGCGAGTTCTTCATCTTGCTCTTGGTGAAGCGGAGAAGGTGCGTCTGGTTCATCCAGGCGGAGTGGTGGACATGCGTGTCGACCTTTCTCACGTTGTAGATATCTCGACGTGGTCGTGGCCGATGGCGCACGAACATGGAAGCGATGAGTCTGTCCTGCAAAGTATGACGATGCTCGAAAGGTCCGCGGAGCCTGCAAAATACCGATTCCAGCGAAACACCTCAGCAGCAAAGTGCCTCTCGTCTTCGAGCTTCGGCCAGCGAGAAATGGTTGCAGAGTATGACCGAGCACTCCTGCAAATGAACCATCGAGAGATCTCGTCCGGCGACTTCGCATCCATATTGCAACGCCATCAACCTCGCAACACATTCAGAAACCTCCCGAGCTGAGCGCAGAAGTCATCATGCGCTCCTTCATCAGAGCTAAACCCAGTATCTCATTCTCCACCAATGCTGATCCGGAATCTTCGAAAGCATGAAGACCGAGCGCAATCACTGCGCCAACGCCTGACATTTTCTTTTGGTCGTTCGAAGATGCCAGTGTCGAGGAAGAGCACAGGAGCCGCAGCGCCAGCGAGATCAACTCCTTGTTTCCGCGTCGAGGAGTCGAAGCGGCGTACTTGAGCGCAGTGAGCGCCCTGCGACATGCCGAAGGCAGAGGTGATCAGTATGCCTAGCGAGATATGCCGGTGTTCGAATTTCTTGGATTTTGTGCCACAGGACCGAAGAAGAGCGGCGACTGTTGAAACCCAGAACATGTCGCTCCATCTGCTTCCAGCGAGACGTGGTCGACCCAGAATATGCCGTGCCGCAAGTTCAGCGACCGATCGTGCCGTTGGGTTGTTGGGTCGAAGAAGGGCGGCTTTCTCGAATCCAGGGACCTGCCTCTCAGCAAAGCGCAGTCTTGCTTCGCCACCCCCCAAACCAGGCGGTCGACTTGAGCGTCCTCGCACCCAATGTCCACCTCCACATACAGCACACCCAAACCTCCGTCCCATCGCCAGCTCCTACATGAACCCCCTCGAACCACCGCCGGACTCATAAAACACCCCCCTCCAGACCCCAGCATTCCTTCCTCGCACGCCAGAGAAGCTGATGGGGGGCAGGGAAGGAAGTGCATGTTCATAGAGGGCAAGAAGATCATCGCCGAAGCGGAAGGAGGTTTTGGCATAGATGTGTGGAAAGTGGGAGGAAGGAAGGGCCAAGTGACTGCCTGGGCGAGTCAACGAGGTCTGCAAAGCTGAATGGATGGCAAGACGAGGTGGCGATGTTGACGAGGAGCAAGTGACTACCTGAGCGAATCAACAAGCTCTCGGCGGTGATGAAGACGAGTGCGACCCGGGCCAAAGGCACGCCGGGAAGAACGTCAGCACGCACGAAAGAAGGGCCTCGTAAGAGGTGTTCGAACACATCACTGAAGCACCTGAGGAGCGTCGCCATCCATGGCAACACGACCCAGCGATTGGAAGCAAAAGGTCAGTACGTCCATGTTGAAGAAAGAGAAAACAAGAACGATTTGAAGGTCATCTTCGGGCACGATGGCTCATCGAAGGCTGTTGAAGTCTCCGCTGGCCTTGCAGTCTCTCCGAGGCCGCAGGAAGAAGTGCTGGCGAGACGAAGGAAAGAATGGAGGAACGAAACGACATCTTCGGGCACAAAGGCTCGCCGAAGGCCACGATGAGGTTGCAGAATGGAAGTCCAGAGGCTGAGTGACTGCCTGAGCAAGTCAACGGAGCCTTCTTCTCTCGCCGGACAGCAGGGCGAGGGAGGTCAGTAGGGCAGATGAGGAAGAAGCTTTGGGCCCGAAGGCACGCCAAAGCCGGTCAACGCAGCGATCCATGAAGGGAGTAAGAAGAATAGGAAACGAAAGCACGCAAGCCACCGGGCCCGCAGGCGCACCGGCGCTCTACCATTCCGACCAAGGCAAAGGAGCGGACGACATCCCAACTCCCACACCAAGAAAGAAAGCCAAGTGACTGCCAGAGCAAGTCAACGAGGCTGCAAGCCGACACCCAGCAGCCCACGATCCCAACGGCCCACAATCCCAGCAGCCCACAATCCCAACAACCCAAAAGCATTCCTCAAAACATCATGGTCCCTTTAAACCGCCCGGTCGAGCCACGTCAAAACAACCCATCACATCCCTCTCCCGAGGATCAGGGAAGCCGCAGCCGCCTCACCATGACAAGGCACGAGCGCCGCAGAAGCACAAGGGACTGCCAAGGCGAGTCTCCAAGGCCGCATGCAACGCCCGCAACCGATATTGCAGCGGACCATCCCACCCCACGCACCTCCGCTCGCATCACCGAGCTTGATGAAGGCCGCGGGGCGGAGAAAGCACGACTCTCAGAAACAACCCGACGCAATGGAACACTACCCGCCATCCACCCGGTCGAGCCGCCGTCAACCCATCGTATCCCTCGTCAGAGGATCAGGAGAAGAGACAGCCGCCTCGTCAGTGTTCGTCACCACGAGCATACCCTGCTCAGCCCACTTCAAGCCAACCCAACATCCTCCAACCGCATCTCGGAGAGAAAATGAAACTATGAAAGCCATGGTCGATGCGGATCTGACTGCCAAAGCGAGTCATGAAGCCGCGATGTGCAATCTTCTTCCCCCTCTTCGATGGGTTCGAATGTGGGCGAGCGAGCGAGCGAGTCGAGAGCCGTGCTTGTGGTGTGGAGATCGTGTCTCATCAAGAACAGCGGACGGCCAGAGCAGTCACGAAGTCCAAGACGATCAACGTCCTCAGCCCCAGATTCCCATCAATGTGCCGCCCACGCCAGATTCCGAGATGTCTCCAAACCCGCGAGCCGAAGCGTCAGCGAAGCCGAGTGTTCTCAGCCCTCAGAACCGTCAATATCGCGTATGAGCACGCCTGCTCAACCCCCAGAGTCCCGAGAGCCGTCAAGCTAGCATCTCAATAGCAGACCGTGACTGCCAGAGCAAGTCAAACAGCGTCCGCACCCCCAGAGTCCCAAAGCAAAGTTTGAAGAATCTCACGACTCGTCCATCTCACCCAGCAAAAAAGTGCCGCACGAGCAGTTTCTTGCGGCACCAGACCCGACGTTCACATCCCATCGAGCCCCCAGGTTCCCAGCAAGTTTCAGAGACGGCACAAGAGAATCTTCCGACTCAGCCGAGTGCCTCGCGAGCAGAGCGTGTCATGCAAGCGAAGTGCAAGTGCTTGTGGGCACGAGCAGCAATCTCCGCACCACCATCTTCCATCTCGTACCAGCGCAATGGCAGTAGTAGTCGGGACGACCTAGCCGGTGATACTTCTTTCCGAACGATGGCAAATTTGAGTTGTGAAACCCATGTCTGAGCGATCCGAGCGACGACCAACACCACCTCCCCAAGAACAGGAAAGCAGCGTGGCGTCTCCGTGACTGCCGGGGCGAGTTCAGCGGCAGACGTGTCCAACTAACAGACGAATGCAAGCGTACTACCCGCGCTCGAAGACGAGACGAGGTTCCGGAATGCGTGATCACGGGACAACGGCGGGCTCTGAAGGCTCTCCACCGCGGTCCCCACCCTCAGAGTCCCGATGTTAGTATGAGGGGCCCGACCAGGTGACTGCCAGAGCGAGTACAGCAAGCGTGGTGGTGGTGAGATTGTGCAAGCGGGCTGATGAAGGCTCACCGCTGGGGAGGGAGTATGCCACGGATGAGGGAAAGGAAATGAAGGGTAGGACCAACCAAGGATCTGCCAGAGCGAGACGCCAAGGTCGGAGGGAGCATGTCACGCACGAAGGGAGGGTGGTTAGGACAGTAGGAGAAACCAAGGATCTGCCAGAGCGAGACACCAAGGCCGGACTTCGCGGGCGTATGAAGCTCACCGCTGCGATGTGAAGATGATGGAGGGGAGGTGATGAAGTGGAATCCAAGCTGAACGGGCTTTGCAGCACACCGCCATTGTCGACATGAAACCATCATCCAGCACGAGCAAGGGACTGCCAGAGCAAGTCTCCAAGCTGAGCGACGTACCGGAAAAGGTGAGTCCAGGAAATCTTGCTTGCCGTTGGGTGTCGTATATTCGGCGTCATCCTCCGGAAGCTGTTGAAGCCGAGCGGAGTCGCGACCGCCGTAAGGGCGATGATCTTCTTCTTCTATACTTGTGTCCGCGAGCAGAGAGGTCTGCGGCTCCTGCAGGCACTCTCGTGATGAAGATGATGAACCCGGAAGCTGTTGAAGGTCCAGTGTGACCACCGTGATGCTGAGAGATGACGTTCTTCTTGTATACTTGTGCCCGCGAGCCAGGAGGTTTGCGGCTCCTGCAGACAGTTCTTGGCTGAAGCCCAGACGAGGTCGAGGCTCAGCTGTGTTGAGGAAGTCGAGGCTCAACTGTGTTGAGGAAGTCGAGGCTCAGCTGTGTTGGATGACGTTGATGACTTGCCGTTCATTCGTATGGTCTTCTTTGGCCACCCACCGCCAAACACACGACATTCAAATCAGCCTCGACACCCGCATACACCGATGGTCTCGTCATGGAGTGCAAAGCAAAGCGCATGTGGGAATTTGTACGAGCTCAGTGATGGGATGCTTCGGCCTCTTCTCCTGCCGCGGCGACGGTGAGGGTTGAGATGGAGTGTGGTTCTTCTTCTTCGCTCATCCTGATGGCGGACTGGCGATGGTTGTTGATGGCGATGATGACGGCGGTGTGTATCGTCCCGACATACCGGAGCGAAGCAAGGGACCTCGCGATGCTTGTGCCTTGCAGCGAGGCTATCTCAACGTCAACGCTGCATCTCATCTTCATGGACGGCTGTACACACACCTTGTTGATGGTCTTGATGATGGGTGATGGTGTTGCTAAAGCCGAGTGGGATGAAGATGGAAAGTGAAAGTCGGGAAAAACTCTGTCAGGATGGCGGTGAGGGGTGATTGACACGAGCAAGTCCAGCCGAGCTCCGAGCTGTGACAGTGGCAAGAACGATGAAGGTTGCCGCAATGGCCGACGGTGCTGAAGATGAAGCCGTGGCTGGCTGTTGTCTGATGTCTGGAGCTGAAGTCGAAGGTGGAGTGAAAGTGAAGTCCACACTTCCGGTGGCGAAATTGCTTGAGGCGGCGGCGGCAAGCCTGTATCAGCACGTCCGAATGATGAAGCCGAGGAAAGAACTGTCGAGCTCAGACGTGTCGGCAGCTGCGATCTGGCAGTGTGGCGATGAAGTTTGTGTCGTCGCCGCCAAGTCACGTGAGCTGGGTCGATTTTTGGCGGCGATGAGATTGTGCGCCGAAAAGTTGATTGCGACCGGCAAAATTCGCAGTCAAGGGAGCGAAGGTGGAGATGACGTTGTTAAGGCTGATGGTGCTGAGCCATTGTCGTGTCGTCGCCGTCACCGCCGAAGCGATGAAGTGCGGAAGGCGGAAGTGCCATTGATGATGGTGGCGGAAGGTCGTTATGCGAGGCGAAGCTCGCAGAGAAGCATGATGATGCTACTTGTCCAAGACTGTGAGGGTGTATGTGTGTCGCCGCCACCGCCGCCGAAGCTTCAGTGAGCGCTGCCGTCCACCTTCTGCCCGCAGGCTCAGTGAGGTATACCGCCATCACTCTCTTATCCTCCTCTTGGGTTATCTGAGCAGCTCAAGCCGCCGAATGTGCCCATCCTCCGCATCGAATTGTGTATGTGGTGGCGTGCTGCCTTGGTGAGAAAGGTGTGAGGAAGGAAGGAAGCCGGAGGTGCCTGTCCGCCGCAAAAGTGTCAGCAGCGCCTCCATCGTCACAGCTTCATGATCTCGCTATGAGAGAGATCGCGGTGGTAAGGACGTACTCACTTCTCTGCTTTCCCTCATTGTTATGAAGGTGATGTTGCTGTCGTGGTGGAGGTCGTGGTCAAGGTTGTGAAGCCTAAGCAACTTCGGCTTCAGCGCTGTGAGCGAGTCTTGGCGTCCACCTCCGCCTACTCATGTCACGACGACAACACATGATGAAGCCACGGAAAGTGGACGAGGAGCTCCGCAATGAGCTGGTGATGATTCTCATGTCACTGTCGTCGCTGTATGTGTCATGGTGCGGTTGTAAGGGGAGGGTGAGGGAAGTGAGCGGGCTTCATTGCTTTGGGGAAGCTGCCAAGGCTACCATCACTGCTGTGAGCCTCGCAAAATGATGCGGAAACCGTGAGGAGTGCGAAGAAGGTATGGACGAGCTCCACAGCGAGTTTGAGGGGGTTTGAGGCAAGTACGAGGATGTGGTGGTGAGGGAGACGAGGGCAACTACCATCTCCGGCGAAAACGCAAGCCGAGACCGCCAAGCACGAGCTAAACTTTACGTCGACTTCACCTCTTGACTACTGAGGCACGCTGTGAGGCTTGGGGATGCTTTGGGTACGTGGAAAGGACGTGCTGAAGGCGCTGAGAATGGAAGTATGGCTGGGCGAGAACACGGGGAGACTGATATGAACATGGACGGCGAGATGAGGCTGCGAAGGTACGCTGCGATGGCTTTTGCGTGCGGCGAAGGGTGAAGGTGACGGCGGTGCAACAACACTTCTCTTCAGCCACGGAAGCGCTTCAGCGGCTCGAAAGAGTCCACGAAAACACCTACGACCAGCGAGCACTCCGCGAGAGGCTCACGCAAACCAACGCCAGTCTTGTAGCGCAGGTCCAAGGATACCGTGTGAAGCTGGAGCTGCTCAGCTCATTCCCGCGGAGAGTTGGGAGGGTGGCAAACATTACGGCCATGGTAGGTACGATGACTGTAGGAATCAAAACATGGCTCCGCAAGGGGTATGGCAATGAAAGTATCTCGCACGCAGGCAAAATCTCCGCCATCTCTCTCATGAAATTTGACTCTACTTTTCTTGCACTTTCCAGATCACCGTCCTGTCAATACTTTGTCCTCTTACGGTAGCGCACACCTGCACAGCGTCAGCACGCCTTGCTCCTGGAGTTGCACCGCCACTACTCGGACATTCGGCACACTGCCGACAGTCATCTATGATACGGAGTGAATCTTTGATAAATATGGTTGCATCACGAAAGTCATGGAGGTCACAGCTGGGTCCCTGGACACCCGCATCCTCCTCAACACTTTGTGTCATTGTTGCTGATGGTGTCGGTAGATATCTCCACGCTCGAATCACACCGCTTTACAACAGCAGGATGTGAATCTCGGCGGCCCAGCCGACTTGAGAGCATCAAGCCCGGCGGCAGCTTCGAGCACATTCAGACGGTGGGATGATGGAGAGAGGAAACCATGGCATGGAGTAGGGTTGTCGCCCCTCTCGTCAGAGTTGGGCTCTTCTCCATGTTCGCATCATGTGAAAAACAGCTTGCAGAGGACAATTCGTGACGATGCGACTTTGAAAAGGTCAATTCTCCCCGGTATAGACTCCCAAATCTGGCTGGCGCAGTGACTTCATTACGCCTGTCAACCTATATATATCAGGACCGCCAGCCTGCTATCAGTCTGACCCACAAACACTCAGATTCCTAACCATGCAGATCATCCACTACCCCATCACGTAGCCGGTCCTGGCAGTGACTTTCGCGGGTCGCAGATCATACTCCGCCGCTTGCATCACCGAAACAGACCTCCAAGTCATGGAGTGTGGAGAGCATGTGGCAGAAGAGACCAAACACGCCAACAACAGGCCGGTGGGCGCCACGGCGACCCGCATCAGAGCTTTGGTCCAGAAGCTAGGATATCTACACTACAAGCCAGCCGCCATCACCTGGTGTCTCTCGCCTTGTCTGTAGGCGCTGTCGGACAATCCGCTTGAACGAGCTCCGTCCAGTGAGTTCGGTACATTGTCGCTGACGCTGGGCTCCGTGGGGTGGGATGTTGTCAAGTGTGTCCATCTGTTTGAATGGCAGAGCTGGTGGATGTTTCAATGGAAGGGTTGCGAAGACCAGCACCCTGGTAACGCTTGCTACTGATTGTGGGCGTGTCTGCTGCTCGCGGCGAGCCTGCCGAACACTCTCTAGGTTTCAACGTGCGAGCAGGCTGCTCTTTTGACAGCTAGTCCCAGCGACATGTGATATGCTTGTGGAAGGGAGCAATGTGAACAGTGATGGGAAGGATGGGCTAAACGCGGGTGCTGGTCGAGGAGAACCCTGGTACTTGTCATACATTAAACGTTCTTCTCTGCGGTGAGCATATGGACATGACTCAAATCAGGAGGACCTGGCGGATGTGGTCCGGCGTTGAAGAACACCGGTATGATTTCCAAGCTCGCTGCTCTCGAGCACCAGGAAACGATGTACGGCTCCCGCTTGAATGCCTTTGATGAATACCAGCCCCGAAGGATGGGTTCAACTGCTCATGCCGTGCGAGGGTCGCAGAGCAGGCGATGAGTCCAGTGAGAAGATACCAGACCGCCCCATCTGTACAATGTTTGTCCATCCGTAGTTTCCAGAGGGTACATATTTGCCCTACCTTTGTTGAACTGCTTGCTTGCATGACATGGCATTTGCTACCCGTTCTTATTACGTATAAGACTCCCTGCCATTACACCTCCTCTCATACATATACCATCTCGTCTTCCACCCATGAGATCTATGCCCTACACTACTCACACTTTGCTGGCTGGCCCAACTAGAACCTTCTATATCTTCCGGACTCCGAGCGCCAAGCTTTTCTAGGCATAAAACCTGATTCGCGACTTCACCAAATCCTTCTTCTCTATAAACACAAACTCATCAAGAATATATCGACGTCTTCGACATACATCAAGGTAATACCTCTCCCATCTCGGATAGGATGGTCCAGGCCAATGTCAGTTGCTGTAGTCCCACAACTACCACAAGACACATTCGAGAGTTTCATCGTCGTCCTCCTGCCTTCCCGACGTATAACTCTTCGTCCAAAACACAAGCATCGCTGTAAGTCCGCAGTTCCCTCTCCGCGTCCAGGAACCGCGCCACTGCTGACCCTGATCCATCCAGATGTCGCCCTCGCTGACGTCGAGCGATTGCTCTGAGGCGGACCGCGTCCGTCTCCTGAAGCGCTTCACCGAGGTGGTGAAGGAGGAGGACCCCGCGTTGTTCGCGGACTTCTTCATGTGGTTGGGTGGGGTGCTGAGTGGTGGTGGAGTGCCGGGAGAGTTCGTCGCTGAGGCGAAGGCGGTGGAGGAGGCCGTCGAAGAAGCCATCGAGGCGCAGGAGGCGGAGGGGAGTGAGGATGGCAGCGCTTGAGCGTTTGCGTCTTGGCGATGGGACTGCGCCCTGACGGCTGTCTGTCTTCTCGTACATCGGTAGGCAGGCGGCAGTACCTTCTCAGTCACTGTACTGCCGTTGGCGTCGATAGTAAAAATGAGATCCACCCACCTGCTCTCCCTTTGTGTGCTGTATCATTTGTTGCTTGTTGTAGCCATATTTGTCCTTCTCCAAGACAGTGATACCACATCATACTACTGTAGGCTTTGCAGCAAGCATGACGCTCCATGGCTATTCCTGAGAGGCATTGAATGGCCACTCATACCCATTGTCGCTCGAATGTGATTCTGGAGCGCCAAGACCTCCAGGCAGGTTCAAAATAGGAAATCTGGCCTCGCGATCTTCACCTTTTCTAAAACACAACCACTTTTCGAACGTATATCGTCGCTTCCTGAATTCAAGCACAGTATGTCCTCTCCTGCCTGCACACGATACCTCCATACTGACGAAGCGCTTTCCAGCAGCAGATCCCGTCTTGGAGACCGCTGCCACCGTCGGACCAGCGAAGTCAAACTCTAGATCTATTTCTTCGCCGCAACCAGCCGTAAGCACCCTGTCTCCTACCTGCAAATCATACCTCCGTACTGACAAAGCGCTCTCCAGTACTAGATCGCATCTCAGAGATCAGCGCCGTCGCTCACCCACCCGACGTCAAGCTCTATATATTCCCTCTCGCGCCGACCTGTCGTGAGTGCCCCCTCTCCTCCATACAACCACGGTCGACGCTAACACACCAGCAGATAATGTCAGAGACCAACCGCTCCGCGCTCGGAAAGGACGACTGCACGCCCGCCGACCGCATCCACCTCCTCAAATCGTTCATGAATGCGCACAAGCAGACGTCAAAGAAGGGCACCTTTGTCGATTTCTGGTCCTGGATGCATGGGTTGTTGAAGGAGGAGTTCCCGGAGGAAGCCAAGGCGGTTGATGACCATCTGGAGGAGGTGTTGGAGGAGGAGGCCACCGCAGGGAGTGACGAGGGCAGCGCTTAGGTGTTCGTGTTGTGGAGAAGGGGCGAATGTTCAGAGTCGCTACGATATGGGGAGGTTGAGCACAGCGGTAGCGGCAAGGCCGGACACACTGCTCTCTGCTGCGTCGACGGTGACATGAGCGGCAAAGCGTTTGCTGTAGTAGTATCGTCGTCGGAAGCTGCATCGAAACCGATATGAACCACATCTTCGCATGCTGTTGTCAATGCCCTTGTTCTCCGTGGTCCCATCGCTTCACCGTGGTCTCAAAACCCATCCCAGCAGCATATCCCATCCCGGAGACCTACCCCAATGTCATTCCTCATCCCACAACCTCACCTCACTGACGTCAAGACCCCGGCTCAACTCCGGCTGCACTCCATTTTAACTAATATAAATGTCGACATATTTCATGCCATCGTCCAATCAGGTAAGTCGTCCTGGTAAGTCTGTCTTTCCTAACCCGGCCCCCTCATCAAAGGTAAGTCGCTCTCCTATGTCTTTCCTATTCCCCTCCCCATTTCTTAAGGGTACAAGGTAAGTGATCTCCTATGTCTTTCCTATTCCCCTCCCCATTTCTTAAGGGTATAAGGTAAGTGATCTCCTATGTCTTTCCTATGTCTAATGAATTCTCACTGTGCCACCTCTCACCGTCTCACAAACAGGTAAGTACTACAGGTAAGTTAAAGATGTAGCGTATGTCTGTCTATTTAGGGCTGCGTGAACTTTTTGCTTTTTTGGAGTTCGATTCGTGGCAGGGGATTCTTATGTCGCTGTCTTCCATACTTCGGTGCTGGTTGTTCCTACGTCTTGCTCCATATTCTGGAGAGGGCGGTATGTTTTTACTTGACCCACGTACATTACTCAATCTTGCCTTTTGGTTTGGTTCGTAATCGCGGCAGCATTTGTTTCTTCGTGCAGGCGGAACAGTTTGCGATCACTGAAACGCGACAGCTTGCGCATATCGTTTGATAAAGATCGTTGACGCATACACATTTCGGTTTTGCGATACCAGGATGTGTACACGCCAACACGGCTTTGCAAATACCTTCCGTATCAAGGTCTTCCACAGCACAATCGCCACCCGGGGAGCCCTTCAAGAACCTCCAGACTTGCTCTCACACCATTAGCCACTCGACATCCTGGTTCAAAGACTTCCTCTCACGAAGACGTCCGTAGAACGCGACGTTCTGTCCACACCTTCTCGCCATTCACAACGATACGATCATGACGAAAGTCAATGGCCATGCAATGCTGGACATACAGAAGGCTACGATATCCTCTCCTGAACAACATCAAATCACAGAAGGTCTGCCCGTTAATCTGGGGAGGTTTGCTGCGCTCCAGATCGCGTGGGCAAGAAAAAGGTAGCTCTTACGATGGTGGAATGATGGAGATGTATGAGACTCCGTACGCCAGAGTAGGTACTCAGCATCAACACGAGTACGAGACTCCACGATCCAGCTTCTGCGCCGTGCCACCACCAAACGAGGTCTCTTCAGTCCGTGACGAGTTCCGGCCGAAGTACTGTTCGCTGATTTCGTGGCCTCTGGCCTTGCTCCAGCTACAACGTCAGTGCCAAAGGGGCACCATCAGCGACTTGTACCATTCGAGCTGTTTGGCGAGCCACTGCTGGTACTGGGCCCAGCAACGGGCAACGGCGGCGAATAGCATCGCAGATTTTCAGAGTACGTCGCCTCGCCCTGTCCCCCTATCTCGCCACAACCAGCGACTCCACCACCTCAGTGCCTGCTCTTCCCATGTCCGTCATCGCACAGGATCGAGTGATCTGCTATCCAGCTGGTTGTGCCCTTGTCCGCACCCGCCATTTCTCCGCCCGATCTAACCGCATTGGTCCCACAGTTGCTGCGCTTTGCTGGTTCGCACCAATGCATCTCAGAGAGGTCTGCTAGCGAACGGCCGCATCTTGCTATCTCTCCTCTTAGACCATGGACACCGCCAGTACAGTCACTGCTCTTCCGCTTGATCGCACCTCCGGACTTTGGAGATTTATGTAGTCGGGCTGTTGGTGGTCACGGCTCCGGCTCTCCGTCTCGCCGTCCAGATCGATGTTGCCGCGAATCCAGTCCTGGCCCTTGGCGTGGGTCGGCTTATGAGACTCCAGAGAAGTCTGCATTCGAACGATTTGTGCACATACTCATATCGATCTATCTCTTATTCCTGGGTACTGGCGCCGCCACTACACTTGCGAATCGTTGCGGATTCGGAACTGGAGGAGCTTGGAGAGGTGTGCGTTCCAGATGGCTATGCTCCATGTCCAGATTCTGCCATCTCACCTCCCAACCCAATGCCACCGCCACTACAGTGTCTGATGTTTGCCTTTGACCGCGATTGCGCATCAGAAGACATCTGCGCCTGACCTCTCTACACTCAGTTCTCATACTCCGTCATATCCCATCCCATACGCAATGCGCTGCCACCACACTCAACATCCCAACCCAGCTCCTCTCTCTTGTCCACCGAGAACGACTTCTCGCTCCTCCACAAGATCTTCATTCCAGCAGCCGGCTTGATCTCATCCCTGAATCCCCGATAAGAGTTTACCAACTTCACCAACCTCTCAAACACTGTAGTGGCACGCTTCTCCTGCTTCTTGCCGTGAACAATAGCTGTGCCCCAGCAAAGGTCTCCACGCACCCTGAACCACACCTCCACGCCCGGGTAGTTGCTGGAGAGCTTGAAGCGCATGTCCTGCACTAAATCCATCTTCCAACCGATTGAATCGACGAAGCGGGTGGCGTCGTACAGTATGTACTGCTCGTGGACATCTCCAAAGCGGAACGGGGTGTGGTGGTAGTACACCGGGAGAGCATCGCCTCTCACGCGCCTGCTGACTCGGAGGAGAGGTGGGTCGCCTATACCGGGATGTCCGTCGGCCTTGTTGTCGATGGTTTCGAACGGTTGCATGGCCTCTAGATAGATCCTCTGGCGGAATGGACAAGGGCAGTCTGAACAGCTTCACGCCATTGTTGTTGATATCAACCGCTCGTGGCGTGATCGAACCGGTGGTGTCTGTCTCGTCGTCCTAAACGTTGTGGCGATTGAAGGACATGCCAACGATTATGCCAGCGTCGTAGCGGTAGGGTGTTTCCGCGATGTCTGTCTCGGCTATCTCGGACCTGCAGAATGCGCTGATGTCGATGTGGCGTCGTTGCGCCTCGTCTATGAGCTCATGAAGGTCGAGCATGTAATATTATTCTATTTCGGCCATCTCGTCTGGCTGTTGTCGTACGAGGTGGAAGCGTGAGGCGAGTGCAGTTCGTTGATCACGTCGTTTGCGATGCGGCAAGAGTTCGAAGAAATCAATCTCGAGCATGTGAATTTCCAAAGCGGGCTGCAGGGATCTTGTTGACATACGCCAAGCTTTTTGTTGTACCTCTCTCGATTCTTCTGAACATTCTGAAACTTGACACCTTCACAGTCTGTCTCAAACATGGTGCTCACGTCCGATATGGAACGTATTGAGACCATCACACGTGGAGACGGCTTCCAGATCGTCCTTCATACCATCGGTTTGTTCCCCACCAGCGTTTCTGAGAACAACAACTGATCATATCACCAGACATCAAGAAGCCACCAACTCCCAACGGGCACCATATCTCAAGACTATTATCGATCCTAGCCACGAAGCGCAAGGTGACCGACGACCACACCGCGCGACTCATCGCCCTCCCATCCGAAATCCGCAACAAAATCTACGATCTGGTCCTGCCAAACAACACCACCATATCGAACGCAATCAACGGCTGCATCATCTCTGACCCCGGCCTCCTTCAAGTGTGCCACAAATTCCGCGATGAAACACGTCCTATCTACTTCGGACGCCAGCGCTTCATCTTCGGGTTGGCGTTGAATGGTGGCGGACCTCTCCGCAGTCTTGAGGGTGTCGGAAAGCTCTGCTCCCGCCTCGGAGAGCGCGTGCGCTTCATGCGGCACCTCGAAGTGTATGTTATGAAGCCGATGGGAGAAGGAAGTAACTGGAACTACTTCTTTCGCATGTGCGACGGCATCAGAGCTCCTTTGCGACTTGCGGGACTCAAGTTCAGTTCGAAGCTGCCGGATGATTTCTGGGTGGTGGCGGAGGAGATGGAGTATTGTGTGGAGGTGGCGAAGCAGCAGCGACCGGGTATGGAGGTGCCGCCGTTATTCAAGGTACTAAGGGAGAAGGATGAGGAGGCGATGCTACAGAAGCTGAAAAAATAAAGTTGTAGAAGGGGTTGGGTGGCAGGCAAGACGACAGGACATCTTAACAACGGATGAAGCAGATCTCGTGCAATGTGGGAGAAAACTCGGCGGAGAGCATGGCGCGATCAGGGCTGGATCAAGAATTGGTGCAGCCGGGAAATGGAAAGGAACACATGATCTTTTCCTACTCAGAGGATGGACAGCAGCGTAGATCACGCAACCATCGCAATAAGCGTCAATACTTGCAAGTCCTCTAGCGCATCGAGTGCCTTCGAAGTCTTAATGACCTACCCAAGAGACTGCTGATATCACTCCATCTTCGAGATCCCTCGCAGGCTGACACTTTCAAAGTCGCCAGCACTTTGATTTCTTTTCGCTCATCGGTCTGCACCATGTCTCAAGGGCTGATGCCACGGATAGGTCGATTACGCCTCTCACTTTCCCGGGATAGAGGGAGCGATGAGTAGGACTACCAATACGTTCAAGTCGAAGGACGAGGAACTGGCTACACTAGGCATTGAGCATTGTGGTAGGGATAGTTCTCAAAAACCTACCCGAGGGCGTGAACAGCGTCCTCACCAAGCGCTGGCAACCCGCAGGGCTCCCGAACCACTGTAAGCCGGTCTTTGGGCCAGATCAGAAAGCTGCCGAGCTCATTCGAGACTTCCGTGTCGGAGGTGAGCCAGGGGAGAGCTGTGCTTGAACTATGGCCGAGCTTGACGACGAGATACCAGTTTGCAATCTAGGAGAACGTCAGCTCTCCAGACATGAGGGCTGTCTCCACATCTGCAACATGACTTGGAAGGTTGGAACGTTGACATCAAGGTTTTGGAAGTTTTAGGAGTATCACTGCTAGTTCAGCCCATTCACCACCAATTTCCGCGGACTTCATATGATCTCCTCTCCAAGACGTGTACTCGTTCCTTCCCTAGCCCACTGAGGTTGACGAGACGCTCCCCCGAAACGACCACTCGTCTCTCCGGAATCGTAGCACCACCCATTACTCCCTCAATTCAGATGAACCACTTCAGGTTTCTCGGGTTCGTCCGGAATGGCTTCATCTTGCTCGCCCGCTTCTCCCAATACTCCACGACTTCTTCGGACAGCAGCGGCGAGAAGATCTTACCGATGTGTATGTGGCCGAGACCAGCACTTGAGTAGTGGTCGATCCCTCTCTTGTAGCGGCGGTTAATACCGCCTACTTTCGGTCAGCGGCCGCCCTCCAGTGTGACTGTATGCTTGATGGTGGGTTTTGCGATCATGAGATGACCAAGGTCGTGGCTAATGAGTCGAAGAGCAGGCTTCTGATCCAGATTTGTGCTGTTGAGGACTGTGCAGATCAAGGTATCCAGCTGTGGCAAAGTTTGAAGGAGATTCGGAAAGAAGTGATTTGACTCAGTTCCGGGCCACATCTCTTCGATTTGGTCGTACTCCGACAAGGTGGGAGTGCTCGTAGTAACCTTGATGCTAACATGCTTTGCCCTTGCCATAGTACTCATTCCCGGTGGCGGAGCGTAGCTGATAGCGAAATCGTAGTGGACGCAAATCTCATGAAGGGGAATGGTGTCGATGGAGTGCTCCGCTTCGCCGTAGATCTCCTCGCGGAAGCGTTTCGAAGCTAACGCGAGAGGCGTAGGGCGCGCAATGATTCGTGCAGGTGAGTCTTGACGAGAGATCGTATTGGAGATGCTGGAGTGACGGACTGCGACGCGATTGTTTTGCATGCAAGGGCCATAGATCTTGATGCGGATCTCTAGAGGGAGGACATCGAAGAGACCAAGAGTCGGGTCTTTAATCGAGGGCAGAGAGCACTGAAAGTACTGCCGGATTGCGTTTGTGCATCGCTTGCAGTCGTGTGCGAGGTATCGTCCGTTTCCGATGGATGAGGTGAACTCCGGCCAGCATGGTCTGTCGACTGGTCTGCCACAGGGTCTACTGCAGACCTTGCCGCCTGGTCGCACGTATATTATCGCCATGGCTGCGGTGATGGTGGGGTGAAGACGTGTCAAGAGGAGGCGCGGCTTTTTCTTGCGTGAGTGCACGCTAGTCAAACAAGCTTTGCTAGATCAGGTGACTGCGGTGAATGTCAGCTGCCGTGATTAAAACCCGCAGGTCCACCCGTGTCAGGGAGACAGGAGTATCCTCTTACGTTGTGCTATACCTCACGACATTCGAGCAGCACACATCAATTTGACTAAGTCCCCTCCCGTCGAAGGAGCCTGTCGCTTCGAGTATGCTAACTTATCCCAAACCGTTCCTACGGCTACTCGCATCCCTGTTGGATGGTCCACCATTTTCGAAGCCAGCAATCGACCCAGGACCGCGGCGACTGCATCAGTTACACGTCAGCAGGCGAGAAGCGGAGATATCATAAGCTACCTGGCGGTCAGACCCGTAGTGAGCTACATCTTCCTGTAGGTTTCGAGCAGTCTGGCTTGGTGTCTGTATGTATGTAGTCTAGAAGTGTTCGTGACGTCTTCGTGTAGGCACTGGCGTGCTTGAGTGTACGTGTGGATTCTCTGCACATTGTATCTTCATGGGCACATTCCGAGCGTCTCTAGTTCGAGCTCATGTCCTCCCTGTGGTGAGACTCGCCGTTGTCATCTGTGGCGGGAAGGACAAGTTCGAGTGGCGGACTCGCTTACCTCCAATAATCTGAGATAAAAGAGCCTGGGAGACAACTTTAAACAGCTTGATTGTTGATGAGTGCGCGAGCTTTCAGACGGTCGTCGTTGGTCACTGGATGCGAACCTCGAACTTCTCCGTTTCAATGTCAAAAGGTCTGATGTTGATTTTGCTCCTTGTGGACCTCACCAATCGTGCAGCTTCTCATCGCTTCCTCCAATCATCGCAACTGCACGATTGCAACAGACATGTCCAAGTTGTACCGGTGGCGAAATTTGCAGTTTCAGAACTGCAACAACCGGCAGGTCTTGGCCACCGAATGGTTCATCCTTACTGGAGGTGATACCAGATTGCTGAGAGAAAATATGGCCAGCATCCGACCCGCCACAGGTGGATATTCTACGATGGCAGAGAACAACTTGAGGGCTGATCATAATCAGGGGTAGTCCACATAGCAGCGTGATCATGCGGCGAGACGGATCGCCCTGGAGGACGAGTCCGGCGCCGGCTCCAAACAGGGTGTGGCGGAAATCCGATGGAGGTGCGGCAACGTCGCTTGGGCGGGAGGGCTTGCATAGTTGATATAGCGGTCTTGTCGAAAGTGACTCGCACAAAGGCTGACCTGGACAACATCCAATGCAGCCAGTGAGATGTGATCTGTCTATGGTGGTCGGGAATGGACTTCATCCCTACTACTTGTGCTCGCAAAACAGAAGCCAGCCTGTATGCTTCATCGCTATACACTCGTTCGAGATGATGGCCGAATGTATGAAAGCCGCTGGTAGTTCTTGCACTCCGACCATGCACTCTGATACGCGAGGACATATAGCTTTTGTTCCTCCATAGACGCTTGCGGCTCAAATTAGTATTGCGTAGAGGATAGAGGTCATGTGCGGACGAGCCGAAGGCGTGAGGTCGCATGGATTCGGGAGGCTCCAATCGTACGAGAAGGGAACGTGCTTGGTTCGAGAGAGTTGTCTTGGTCCACGAAGGGGTTACATGAGGCTCTCGCGGTTGGATTACAGCTCTCGATCAATCAGTCGGGGCGCTAAAGTGCCAATCGAGTGGTCAGTACGCTCTCCAATGGAATTCCATCGGAAGAGGAGGAAGAACTAGCCTGACTCTGTACTGCAGAAGGGAGACTTGCTCGCCGCTGCAGGCGAAGCTGGTGCTGAAACGAATCTCCATCTCAAGCATGAAATGGACGTAGTCGAGGAGCAGCAGGAGGTGATTACCTACGACTTGTTGCTGAAGAGAAGGCTGGTGTAATAGAAGAAAGCGAAGAATAGCCTAGAATTTGCATCGCACAGCGAAGCCCCAGATAGTCATGGATTGCAGGCGTGGAGGCCGTCAAGCTAAACGAGATATCCGGATATACTCGCTTCCTTCTCTTATGCATATCTCTTCGAGCGCCTCCTGGGTGTGCTCGGTATGGCTGGTCGTATTTCTCGCGTGAGTGCTGCACAAGTCATCCTGGCCGGGCCATTCTTCCACAATTAAGAGCCGTCTCACCAGTATGAGTAATTGAGTGGATCTGCGACCTTGTCAGCGTGGTGGGCAAGCGAACGTGGGCGGTATTGCGGCCACATATCTTTGCGCGTAGGGCTTGCATGCCTCTCTTTGCCACAGTTCGGCCGTGGCTAGACACTCGAGAGACAATCTTGGGATCGAGCAGGGAGCTGAAGAGTCCAAGTAGGTATGTATGCCATCGCTTTAACACACGTCTTGAGTGACATTGACGCTGTCTCCGCTCTGGCTGCTTACGCACGCCGCTTGCTATTCGAAGTCTTGCTCTGAACTCTGTCTCCTCGGGCTCGCCTGGCATAAATGAAGTCAGGTTGCCGCAGACACGGCAATAGTCCGCTGAGGAGAGAGTTGGTCCAGTATCGTTCTCAGAGGCTTACGTCAGTCCGAGAGTGCGATCTGGCGATCGATTTGAACCTAGGAAGAGATATTCTAGATCAAAAAATAGATGCTTAAATTGCTTCAAGGAGCTTGGACCACTTTCTTTCGTAATTATCGTTCTACTTTTCGACTGCCTTTCTTTCACTTTCAATCAACACGTACATTCACGTGAAAAACCTACCAAAATCAAACAAACAACCACAAATACACCAAAATGCCTACCGAAGCAACAAACACGAGCACCGCGGCAGGATACCTTGCCGCCTTCCGCCTGATCATGTACGACAGAGACGGTCGCCCGCAATACAACATTGAGGGTGGAGTGGCGGTTGGAGAGGGAGTGCAGGTGGAAGGGAGTGGTGGGAACGGCGGAGACGGGGAGACGGGGTCGGGTGGGGATGCGCCTGCATCGCAGCAGTGAGATGGGAGGCGAGGGAGCTATAGTGGGTTGTCTGGGCGGGGGGAGGCGGCGAGGACGGTGGAGAGGCGCGATATGAGCGATTGCTATAGCATCGCCGGTATTTTCGCTCTCCTAAATCAAACCAGTACCCCCGCCACTACAGCGACTGCTCCAACCATGAATTCAATCCTCCTGTCCCTGAGAATATGTATGCCATCGCTTTAGCAGACGTCTTGAGTGATATTGACGACGCTTCCACTTTGGCCGCTTCCACGTTTCTCACCATGGCAGACGCTCCCCTTGGGAAGCTTTCTCTGAGCTCCTTCGATGGCCTGGCTTGACAAGGGTGAAGTCAAGCTGCCTGGTCCGCCTAGGGCTAGGTTTCCCGACGGCGACGATGATCGAAGGAGCCGTCAGTATTGTTCTCAGAGGGCTGTGCCGATCTGATCTGCAATACTGTACAAGACTACGACAGTATTGGGCCGAGTAGTAGAAGAAAAAAGGATGGTGGAGCACGGCGTTGGAAGCAAGCCAGCTTTGAAGCTTGGACCACCGCGTAAAGTGGTCGCATATCGAGGAGACGGGGTATACAGGACAGATGCAGCTTGAGAGATGAACGAAACTTCCGTGGGCTCAGAGGATCAGAGCTAGGTAATCCTTGTTCGGCTGTCTTTACATCAGGTATCTAGGTGCTCATCCCAGTACGATCACGGTTCTAGCTTTAACCTTTCCGTCTTACCGTCTTCCTGTCCAGGTACGAACGAGGAGGCTACCCAGCAGCGCTTTTCGCAGGGAGGTAGTCCCCTTGTATGGTAAGAGGTAGCAACGCAAAGCGACTCCGTGCATGATCTGAACGAGTTGTACTCGCGTACTGCTCGCCCATGGACAACACGGCATTGCCAGAAGCCATTGCAAGTTGCCTTTGTCAGACGCCGTTGTTCATCGGTCTGACCATCTCGATTCCCATTGAACAGCACTGAAGCCAACGCAGGTAGTGACGCGGCCGTCAGCATTTGGCTTCGTCGAAGAGACTGAAGTTCATGGAGCACACCGGGATCCGTTCAGAACCGGTTCCACATGTGTCTGGTAAATCGCAGTGATCCAGGATGGCCAGCGTGGCACTGCACTATATGGTCTGGGTACATCAGACCCTCAACATGCAAGGATAATGCTCATTGTGCCGGGAGCCAAGACATTGTTATCGCATCGTCTTATTATAAGCTGCAGTGATGTCCAAGCCAGTGCAGCAATGGGGTGAGCCATGAGAGTATGATAACGAAAGGTGGGACGCAACATATGTCGTGGTGTGCTCAAATACAGTCCAGCTGGGGTTCGCGTCATGATGCTGCGTCTCGCGCGGACGCCCAGCCGTCGACTATATAAGCATGGACTGTTTGTTTGGCTTGCCTTTGGGATGTAAGGAAGCACGCACGCAGCTTTGGAGGTATCTGCTGGCCTACTTCATGTACACTGTTCTCCAGCGCCTGCAAAGCAATCGACAGCACTTCATTGCATTCATCCTCCATCGTCTGAGCAAGGCTCTCTTCATGGATCCAACGCTGGATAAGTCCCACCTCCGTATCACGTCATTCCACCCGGAAGCTTCGCAAGATGGAAGGCTCGGGCGTGCTGTAATGAATATAGAAGAAGATGAGATGAGAGATTGAAGTGCAATACGTTCAGGGGCGAGTGATGTAAGCTCGGGTACAATCTTACCTGCGGAATAGTCGCCGTTCGCGAAGTGTGTGTGCATGAAACGTCCACAGCTAATGTAGCTACCACTCCTCAACCGGATGTCCTCCATCTTTCGAAGCTCTGGAATGGAACGCCATGGCGTACAGTTGTTTCGGAACGAAGGTTCGAGCGTCGAAGGGTGACGAAGTCTGCATTCGGTAGTCGTGGGCGGTTTGGCTATACGGTGCTCCCGTCTGTTGCGAGACATGTAAGATGTGGCGAAGATGAGAGCGATGCGTGAGGGATCTGGGTGCAAGTAATGCAGGCTCGGACGGACTTTAAAAACAACCAAGCCGGCCACTCTCGCTGCAGACTCCCACCCGCGGATCAAAGATGGCACACCTCGAACGCCTCGAGCAGGAGAGACCGATTTCAATCTCTCGTTCTGGGTGTGGAGAGCAAGAATTCGAGGAGTAGAAGCACAATACCACCACCGGCCTTACAAAACACACCCAGCCCGCGATGCTCGTTGCAGAACTTCACGAGCGCCGGCCTGATGCGGCGCGGTGCCTGGCGTTCGCATACTAGGTCCATCTGCACTCCGCCAGAACTTATCAGCCATAATCCGGCCGCGGTCGTTGTCATACGCTACAGCACCACCGTGGATCATGGTGACCTGTGACTGCCATTGCTCATCAGCGCAGGTTCTGCCGCATCGTACCGAGGAGAAAGCCAGAGCTCTGCATCCTTGTGGTCGCGGACTATCCGACCCGGAGAGATGTACATTTTCCGGATCAGATTGGTTGCCAGCGCAGCATCAGCGCGGGAAAGGGCGCCTACCCAGATGCGCATCAACATTACGGACACCGAAAGCAGACGAGCGGTGTGCCGTGACACACACGTCCGGCTTCGGCAGAGAGGCGCCAATCATTAGAGTATGTTTGGAAGAAGATGGACTTGAGGGCATTGGGTGGCGAGGAACGGCTTCAGGAGTGCGACGAAACTCAAGACACCCAGGGAAGCCATCCAGGATGCGATTCGATCGTGCTGCACATCATTTCCTGAACGTCTTCAATTTCCAGCTGGCTCCAGACACCTCGTCCTGGACGTTCCAACATTACAGAGTCACAGTCTGCCTCCCTGGCGGCTACGGATCTCAGTCGTAGGACCAACGCCTCCACCTGTGCACGTCTAGCAACATGACAAGCATCACAAGCTGGACGGTATTTCCGGCAAGTCTAAACACCGCATCCGCAAAGCAAAGCGGTGCAAAGATTTACATTGCCTTGAGTGTTCGAAAAAAATTCACGTATTGTGAAGAGACCTGAGAGACCCAAGCAGATGTGGCCTGCCTCATTTGCACGACGCGATACTTCGACTTCAACTCTGCTCTCCAGGCATTGGTCAGGCTTTTTTGACTGCCTTTCCGAACCACCTGCCCAAACCGCTTTACCAAGGCAGGCTTGTAATCATCAAAATCCAAGAACGAAGCCAGGTCTCGCCACTACACACCCCGAGCCCCTTTGCGGATCTACGATTCAGACAGCCGATATACAAGCAGCTTCGATGATTTCTACCTCCCAGGCTAGCTGATCCTCGTTTTGAGATGCGGCTCCGGAGTCCCCGATGGTGCTTATAACCCTTCCATGCGGATTATCTCTTCGGCTAGGCTTGCAGGTTTGCGAGATTCCTAGACTTGGAGGTGGGCAGAGCGACGAATTTTAGGACTCTTCAACGTTGTAGGATTTGCGAACCTGCACGGTCCCGTTCCTCAAGACCGCAGACTCACTGAACAACTCTGGCTTTTGCATTCCTCATAACGATCGGGACCAGCAACTTCTTGCGAAGTAAGCGTACAGCCAAGAAGTCATGCCGGCTTTGCACTCCGAGGTACCAACGATACTGTCATCGATTTGGCTCACACATCTACCCTATTCAGCCGGAGTTCAAGACCGACGCTCCCACCCACCTTTGGCAGGATCTCCAACAGGCACGCCGACTTCCAACATCGTCAACGCTCATCAACGGCTGCGAAGTGTTCAACGATTGAGCAATTCATCAAACGAGCTTCTTGCGAAGAGCTTCCATCGACATCCGTCTTCTCAGCTCGATGCAGAAGTCGAAGGTCGGACGCTGCATGCGTACAGCCTACTCGAGCTGTGCCGTGGAGTTGACGGACATCGATCGAGATGAAAAGATGCTGAGGCACCCAGACTACACATATGTCTCTTCCCGCGGGGAGGGGATCTCTGCCAGCTCCCTGCTGCAATACTGACATCGATGGGAGTAGGAGGTGCATGACTGTCGGACATCTTGACAACTTTCAGTCGGGCAACGTTGAAGGTGCATCCGAACGCAGGCTCGTTCAATGGAAGGTGATAAAAGAACGTAGTCAGTCGGCAGCCCTGCATAATATCAAAGCTACCAACCCACCGCACCTCCCAAAGCGTCTCATGAGATCCTCATGGACATAGAACAACCTCACTGATCGCCTGACCTACCCCAAAGTTGAATAATGCGCGGGCCGTACCACTAGCTCCAAAATCCGTGAGCGAGGTTAAAACTTGAGCATACATCCTTGAACTTCCTCTTCCTTTCTTCTTCATAATGGCGGAGGTCGCGGGCACCAAGATCATGAACCTGGTTGTCCACGGGTACTTCACTGTACCCGTTTGTGTCGGCACTTCGGTGAGTAGCACAGCGGCGGAATTTTTGATGTACCATCGCCTTCGGGCACAAACAATCTTTTCATCGAGCCATCTGTCTTCGGACAGGTGATTGGAGAGGAGTCTCACCCCCCCGTCCCCCTTCGTCGCTGTCGCTACTGTATATCATGTTGCTATGGCTTTGGATTGAAGGCGGTGTTGCTGCCGGACCGTGGTTGTTGTGATGAGCGGTAGATGATGCTGTTGCCACGTCCACCACTCGCGACACCTTGGCCGGCACCAGGAGCGACGACGAGAGGACATTCATAACGATGCCGTGAATGTGATAGAAGTAAAGTATCCATTCGCCACCCTCGTGCACTCGTCCATGGGTTTTATTTGCTGAAGCACCGTCGCCGATACAGGCCGGCAAGCATTGTCCGTGATCAATCCATCGCCATCAGTGCGAATTCAATGAGCCTCCTTCCCAACCCCATGACATCTCGAAAGCGCTCCGCCTGCTTCTGGAGCTCCAAAACATGCCCGCGGTATCACCGGCGAACGACCGCGATATCTGTGGCAATGCCTACCGCACACGCAGTACCTCACAAATCCTCATCTCACGACTTCAAGCGCGGGCTGAGACATTTACGAGAGCACCAGATCAATCCAGGAGTACACGATGGGAGGGCAGCGAAACAACATAGGTCGCTGAACGCCTTGACGCCAGAGCACGATCATCCATAGTGGCCAGCGATATGAGCAATGGGGACGGCGATGAGGTTTCATCACATCAATCTACAAATCCTCAGCCATGCGTCGCTGCGAGAATGCTGGGCTGACTTTTAATGCTTCTCAAGATTAGTCGCCTTCGGCGGAACACCGCCGGACGCCATCAGAAGCCTCCCAGAGCAAGCTCACTCATGGCAGCAAACGACCGTGGTATCACCAGCAAACGTCCGCGTTGTCTCCCGCACGGTTTCCTGCCTCCCACACCACCGCAATATAGCAATCGTGGGACCCGCACCTCGATGACTGGCCGAGCATGATAGCACAGAAGATGCAAGGGCAGCAGGAAAATATGGGTGACCGGATGTCATTGTGCGGAAGGGGCACTGGACGGAGTGGCGGGCGATATGAGCCATCAGAGCGACAATAACGTCAGTCAAGGTCAGATCATTTCATTCGAATCATACATTCTGAGAACACTGTGCTGATCTCTCATGGCTTCCAATATTCGCCATCTCGGAGGAAGAAGCACCTGGCCTGATCAATCTCCCTCCGCATAAACTCATTCACATCAACCAAATCACACTACACGAGCCCAGCAGAGCCGCCAGGGAGATATATCAGCTCCAAGAAAGGCTATCGCTGCGTGCTGGTTCGCCGCTCACCTCGGGGTGGACCAAAGTCCACCTCCCAACGAACACCGGTATCCTCTCCTCCTCGCAAGGCGGACACCTCTCGATATCTACAGCCGGCTCTGTATGCTTCCCTAAAATCAACTCCCCTCTCCGCCTCGCCATTCGATGCCTGCGTCACAACCGGCAGAGCAAAAGTCGGAGGGAAGCAGAGGGCGGACAGAAAGTGAGCGCTGTGGCTCAAAGAGACTCAAGTGATGAACACTGAAGAGGTTGGTGAAAATAAGCCGGCAGTTTGAGGAACGGACAAGCGATATGGAGAATATGCATACGTTGGAAATTAACCAGAAGCGCTGATTGTGAGTGATCAGTTGCGCTCTTCTCCTGCAATCCTTCGCAGTCCGACTTGGTCTTCTACCCGGGATATCTCTCTCAGCTCCCTTTCCGAACTACTCAAACGAAGACAAACATCTCAGAGCTGCAGAGGTACTGTACGAGCAATCAATGATTTAACGGCGAAGGATCCAGGCGAAGGAGTCAGGGAACGAAATCGGGCGGAGAGCTTAGTACTCTCGACATGGCAGGAACTCGCCACCCCCATGCTGGGTTTTCCGCGAATGATGTCCCACCGTCAAAGGCTATTCCAGGTCAGCAGCCAGCATCGAAACATGGTTCCAGTCACGGCCTCTTCTCAAGAACGAAGTTTTCTCATGCCCCCTCGAGGTCGCACGCCGCCTTCAGCATCCCGGATGGAAGGACATCGAAGCGCGACGTCAATGTTTCTCGCAGCTTCAGCATTGCATACAACGTCCTTCACGTTGGCGAGTCTCGTAATCGAAGATCGGCTTCGATATCTGGGGAAATCAATGCATGAGGTACGGCATTGGCAGCTTTCGTTCCGCGAAAGTCACGCAGTACGCCGATCTCAAAGCCGACGCTGTCGCATCGACAAGCCGCCTGCAGACCGCCGAGATGGAAGACGCTTTCATGCTTGTGTCACAGCCTCACACGCGATCGAAGCTGAGACAAGCCGTTATCATGTCCAACCGGCCTCCAAAGCGACCCTCTCGAAACATGATGCTGGGACACCTCTCCACAGCAGTCCAGCGAACAGCACAAGGCGTGCCATATGTGGTTCTGGAGCTTGCTACGTACCCGAACTAGCAGCAGCCTGCGGAGTGAGTGGTTTGCCGCCCCGCCAGTTCCACAAAGAGCTCCTCGTCTTATCTGGAACCCCAGCCCGATCTTGATCCGAAGGCCTCGTCATGCATCACTCCGAAGCTTTGATCGATTGCCGCCGACTTGAGGTTATGACCTGCAAGACCTGTGAGTCCGCTTCATCCGCAGAATCTTCCCGCAGTAATGGTCGAGCGCACTGGCATGTTCAGGCTCGTATTCTTTCACTGTGCACACTTTAGGCTTCGACGACGGATCAGTTAGGCGGATAGAGACTGGCCGACGTATACGAGCTCCGGACTTATGCTGACAGGCTTTCTTCGCCGTTCGGATGCAGATATGATCTGCGGCTCGCGGAATAGTGAAGACGAACGCCGTGCAGCCTTCCCGCAGACTCATTTCCTCCGGCAGACTGGCGCCTCATCCCCGGACCGTCGCAGCTCGCACAATGGGAGCAGGACGAGCTCTGGCTTCGACGGCTGAAGCGTCTACTGTGTTCTGAGGCACTTCCCACGAAAAAAAGTTTCGGGAGCGTGCGGCGAGCTTTCCTCTCCGGAAACAAGATCAGTGTCCGTTTGCAAGATGGCAGGAGATGGAACGCAGTGACGAGCCGGCAACAGCGATGGCGCGTTTCAAATCCCGTCTTCGTGGAGCGGGAAGCGGAGAAGATGGAGGCGCCTCTCGTGGGGCAAGGGCAAGGTGATATGCAAGGAAGCAGAAAGGGGAGCGAGTCAAAGCAACGTTCTGGTGTAATAAACCGAACATGCAGGGCGTAGGTCGGGTCGTGCACACTCTATCGTGGGAAACTATTACATGTGGGCAGGATCTTGGTACTATGCATACCTGGTACCATGATGGAAGAATGTGCTTGTAGGTCACATGATTATCACACGATGTCATATATGGAGCTTTCTACCTGCACTGGCACCGATACTCTTGAGAAGGACGATATGCAGGACGATAATCGATACTAAAAGACGCATTCATGTGCGCACGTATGGGGCGGCTGTCTCTCGGATCGTATTGTTAATATCGATGAGATTCTTGCCTTCTTGAACTAAATCTTCACGCTGTTTCAGACTGAGAGATCGTTTCATTATGGAAAGTCCGCTGCTTCAATTGCCAATGTTCCAACTAAAGGTTCGACGAGCAAGCTGCGGAAGTCGAGCGGCCAGTAGCCGAGCGATGTCGTGAGACCAGGAAGGGAGCCGGCGACAACGCCCAAAATGTCCGGGTGAGCTGTAGAAGTTGTTGCGTATCAAGCGGCGGGCGCATGGTGGTCATTTCAAAATCTGCCTACACCGCCATCGTTTGGATCACCGATGTTGTTGGCAGCTTGTTGGGCGGTGAACCATGGTGTTCCCACATCTAACGCTGTTGTCGCAAGGGTATGGTAATACGGAAACTGATATGAGGCCACCATAGATCTTGCTGTGCTTCCGGGAGTGAAAGCAAAGTGGTGTACATGTACCTCCCCGGGAGCATAGAAGGTACATACGTAATTCGTCCCTCTTACCACTTCTCTCGCGGTTGCAGTGAAGCCAGGCACAGCAGCCTTTGTTACGATGCCATGCAGTATCTCCGAAGCGATAACCACGTGCAAATTGTGGGCGGCTCTGCTTGCTTGTGGTCCTCCTGGAGGCAGTGCTGCGATGTTCGTCCATATGGACTAAATTGGCCGTATGGGTATAGACCGATAAATATGGAGCTCGAGAAAAGTGATATGGATATGGATATGGAGTATGGACTAATGCTAAGCCGGACCTAGCTAGCTGGATTCGTAGGTTTTATAGGCAACGTTCGGGCACTCTACACCTAGTATAAAACCGCCAAGCATAGCTAATCTATATAAGTCTATATAGATATAGACGGAAAGGCTATAGATATAGACATAGAGCTGTTAGAACAGGTCCATATCTATATAACCGAATCTATGTAGAGTAGCACATCGCAGCACTGCCTGGAGGTGAGCATGCTAAATATCGGCGGGACTGGAGACAGTAAGTCCTGCTCATGATCCTCAGCCGAGCGCAACTGTGCGATGTACTGCCTCCAGCGTATGCCAAGGACCGTTGCATCCAAGTCACAAGTGGGCCTGATGCATGCAGAGAGCCCCCGAAGTTTTGCGGAACCTTCCAGCTATACAGTGATCTTGTATGGTGCAAGATGGGCTGCCTACCCGAAAGGACTGGCCATTGCTGAGTTTCTCTCCTCGTTGGCAGTCACGGCGGGGAGACACCTGCATGAGATTGCGCTGATGTACTGCCGATGCGCATCTAGTCGTAGAACGCTGTCATGCGAACGTTGGGGGAACCGTGATAGCGCTCAAGTGAGCGCTTGCGGGGCAACATCTAGTCCTTCGACTCGCAGAAACCGGTCCTTGAGTAATTTGTGAGCTAGTAGTCCACGCCATCATAATAACGTTCCCGGTCGAAGAGCCTCACGCCAAGTCGTCGCTGACGAAGACTGAGCTCGAAGTCAGCGTGCTCTTTTTGTTGCATCGAGGGTGCTCCGGCACGAAGTTCAGTACCAGAGCTAAGAGTCCTGATCTCATTCCTGGGCCATGCGTAGTTGTATAGTATCGAAGCAGCAATTGATGCTGTTGCGCCGAACTCCTGGAATTACTCGATGATGAATAAGGCGGATTCTATATGACCGTAACCTTTCGGTCTTGTGCGGTGATGCCAGGTACCGGAGGCGCAAAGCAACCCGGCTGAAACCTTGGCATACTTGCTCTCAGACTGGTGTTCATGGGGTGTACAAGTCTTCTGTCGCTGGTCGCAGCTCATTCGACCGGCAGCAGGGTTTAAAGCACCAAACATCTCCAAGGACGGCTTTAACATGGTCAGTACTAAGGTATCGGCATGCACGTTCGTGGGAGGAGCCACTCGCATGGTTCATCGACAGATTGTGCTGGACATTGTTCTGACATCTTTTGTGGCGTGGGTCTTCGCAAGCCTTTGCGCTGTTGCGGAGCACCCAGTTATAGATCTCTTTTGGCGGTCGGCTGGGGTCTGGTGCTTCGAGCAAGCACTCAAATGATGAACTCTGGGCTCACTGACGTCGCCATCTTCGGTTGTGGCGATGATGATGGAGGCTATACCGGAGGGTACGGAGCAGGAATGAATGGTGCGCGCTAAGCCTGCTATCCTTTGGCGAATGCTACCAAAATCTCGAGAGTCCCGTCCGACGTCTACAGAGGTGAAGGAGACGAAGTCATCAGCATCACTCATTGCGGCTCGCAGTGCCGTATTCTGGTTTTGCGTAGGTGGCTACAGCTGCACCAATGAGGACCTACCTGAGCACACCGTTTCCCGAGTACGAGCGCCATCACCGCAGGTGGCGGCGATGGGTGGATCTTCATGGCCTGGCTGGGATCTCCAACCAGGCTTTTCGGTCATCCGGAAGCATTCTTGAGCCTCCTAGCCTGATCTTCGAGTGCGACAACTTTGCCGGAAGCCGCAGTTCCAAAGATTTGGTCAGTCACAGGCAACACCAGACCCGGCACTCTGTCTCATTGTGTGCGTGGGAGTCCGATCGCACAACGTGGGCTTGTAATCGAGGTCTGGACTTATCACCTTCCGTGAGTATGCGTTCAAACCCTGAAGTCGTCCCAAAGCTCAGTAGAACCGGCGCATTCTTCCGGTCAGCTTCGATGGGCTGATGCATACCATCGGCCTATCACTTTCCGGCACACCCTGTCCCATTGGCAGTACGGTCGCCATCATGGAGGTCGGAGTTCATGGTATGCTCGCCTGCGTACATTGAGGCGGCGCGCCTGGAACTCCTGGAGGGAGAATCCGTGGCTTGCTTGAAGCGAAGGCAGTGGAGTCTCAGGCGCAGCTGCCGGGTATGAGAGCATCTTTGCTGTGCTTTACTCGTCTTGGGCATTGGCTTGTTCTCCAGCTACGTTCATATGAGCTTCTTTTCCGTTCATTAGTCCTCCTTTGCCATGCCGGCCAATGGAGCGGACGTTGCCACAATTACGTGACAGAGAGAAAAGAGAGCTGCGTCCTCAACTCTCTTCCAGCAATAGCGCACACCGCATGTAGCTCCAGTCATCATGTTGTGCCACTACCACCTCGTCGTTTCTCGTGACCATCTTCCCCACCTCTGCGTTCGCCGACATGAGCCGAGCGGCGAGAAACGCTCGAAGAGCGCGTCGAGCGTGAGTGATGCATGCTTTGGCGAAGGTGGCGTACCACGCGGTGCGAGTACTCGGTCTACATCAATGCCGTGTTGGAGCGATCCGAAGCCACCACTGGCCACGATGTGACATGCTCGCGCTCGGAGATCAACCCACCATGATCTCAAGACCTGGCCATGAGCACCCCCGCAGCCGCGGAATCTTCCACCGTATATCTTGCCATTCCAGTGGACGAAGCGGCAGGAGGAGCTGTTTCGGAAATCGAATTCGACGGTGCCGTTGATTTAAGCGTCCGTTGTGGTACTGCGGAGGATCCCCGTTTCTGGCGGGACACCGATACCGCGAGGTGGCAAGCTCTAGACAGTACGAGAAGACGTCCGCTGGTGTATGGTTTGAACCACTGACGTGGGCCAGTCAGATGACAAAGTGGAAGAGCGTCAAATCGGGGTGCTGAATAATTCGCTCGCAGGTGGATGGTCAACTTCCTGCGATTTGTCTCGAGCAGCCTGCGCTTGTTTGAGGAGATGTAGGGCTTCGAGAATCGGTCATACCGCATGTGGTCGATTTGCCTGACGTACTGATGTTATAGTGGTCCATATCTTAACCATAGCCTTCCGTCTGAAGACCCTCACAATCGGTCGATCTTCGCTTCCGCTGCCTTCGTGCTTCCAGGGCCGCTGATCATTCGACTTTTGTGTATCCTGTGGCCGGTGCAAAAGGATCTCGTTTGAGGACTGATCTTCGGGAAGGCGAGGCTGCACCGGGTCACAGCTGTTATGGCTTCGTGAGATCTTTCACCGCCTTGCTCGGTATAGTCTGTCGCGGATGGTTTTCTTTCTGTCAGATCTTCGGAGGAGGGTGGTAAGGTGGTGGGCGTGGCGCAAACCTGGGTGACGCAAGATATCAGCGCTCGAACTTTAAGTGCATGCAGGCTTGGAGAGCTGTTGCCTCGAAGCAACACTACGAAGCAACACTACTCTTGCGGCAGCTCTGGGTATGGTCACATCTCTCCTATAACGTCTCGTGCTGCCGCAGCAGATGATCTCGAGACGCGTATCCCTGTGCTCCGGCGCCGGCAGTTATCGAACAGGTTGAGTTCCCTTTGAATTGTGTATCGCAAGGCATCTTCAATCGCGAATCGTGGCGAAGTTGGAGGTATCACACAGGCAATGTGAAGGAGAGTAAAATCGGAAGGCACATGCTAGTGGCGACCGCTCAAGCCAGGATAATTTCTCGAGGGTTTGGTTGTGCCAGTGCGCGTCGTACGGTGCTTTGAAGTGAAGAAGGAAGGCTGGTCGCCAGGCGACCGATCGAGACAGGTGCAGGGCGGTCGTCGATGCGGACCTATGGCAATGATAACGCGTCAGTAGCTGTGCTTCATAAAGTCAAAGCATCACGATGGCGAGAGCGCGCCCGACCTTACGGAACGAGCGTCTTCATTCACGACCAAGGCGTGTTATCACATTGCTTGTCGGTCTAAGGACATCCACTCGTGTCGGAGACATGGCTCTGATAGAACGCTTTCATTGCATAGAGTGTTCTTCCATCATCAACACGCTTCTTAAGATAACAGTCTGATATCAATTGTACAGTGACACGATTACGAGGCAGTAGCGATGAGAACGGTAAGAAGGAGAAGAAGCTCTTCTTCAATCACCTGTCTTGACGACAGATGGCTTGATGAAAAGATGGTGCCCGAAGGCGTTGTAAATCAAAAATTCCGCCACAATGCCGTAGCCGCCACTGGTTGCCCAGCCGCCCGTCCACATACCAAGTGCTGGGATACCACTTGAGGACAACCAGGTTCATGATCTTGGTGCCCGCGACCCCCCCGTCCGCTGCTGAAGACGGAAAGGAGAGGTAGGTAGACGCAAAACGCTCGAACTAAGGGAACAATCAAGCGGAGTTGCGCTAGAGGGACGGCCCGCTGATTTTCTCAATATGAAGTAGGTCGAACGAGCGGGAGCGGGTGAGCATGAGTCAGGAGGTACTCAACGATACTCGTCGTCGACGTCATGTTGTATGGGAAGCCTCCACGATCGTGTCCAACGTACGACAACCCGCTCAGGGGGGTAGGAGGACGGTTGCTACATCGCAACGATCATCTGCTGTCGGTGGGGGTGTTCTGGTGGTTTATTGGATTATATGTGTGCGTTATCGACGGCAGTCGTGGCGTGTGATCGATGCGGATCCTATATGGACAGGGGGGCGTGGAATGGCTCGCCGTATCTGGATATGTGCAAGACCCGAGAGCTTTTGAGACGTGCCGCAGGGGCCATCGGAGATTGTTGGATGCATGCTACATCAAGGAAGCGGTAAGGATGGACGAACTGTCGCACTTAGTGAACATGAAATCGTGCGCGTCGAAGTATGCGGTGCTCATGACTCCTCCATCGGCAAAATCTTGATGAAATTATCTCGCTACACCCTCCCCCAAAGACCAGCGCAATCAAAGGGGTCGACGCGGGCGTGGACGTCCACCACCACGTCGAGTGGAAGAAAGCAATCGAGAATTGAATACTGAAACAGCATCCTCACTAGTGATTCATGCGAGTGAATGAGTTCGCTTCCTCGGGCATGTGTAATTCTCCCAACTCTCTTCGCCAATCTTGAACACCTTGATGAAAATGCTTCGGATCTGGGAAGAAGATGGATCATGGTCGTCAGTACCCTAATATCGATGTTGAGGCCGCCCGGTGCGTGTGGCTGGTCGCATCCTTGCTTGGAGCCCAACAGACGGCGACACGTATCAAGCTCGCAACATCGAGAAATCAGAAGCATCAGCATTGTTATTGTGGGCAACAGAGCTTGCATGATCTGGCCGTGGCAGATAACATCATATACATAGGGTGGAAGGTGAGAAGACTCTTCTCCAGTCACTTGTCTGAAAGACAAGCAGCTTGATGAAAAGCTTGCGTGCCCGAAGGCGATGTTACATCAAGAATTTAACGGAGAGACGGCCGAATGCCTCTCAGTGCCACCTGATCCATCTGTATGCATGAGCACAGTGGACACCGCCTGATGGTGGTTAAACCAAAACACCAGCATGTTAAGTATGAGGAGGAAAGAAAGCAGAAGAATTTGACAGAATCGAGCGTTGTTTTAACAAACCTCCGGGACGGCTGCGCTACTGGAGCGGCCGGCGGATTGTTGGCTATGGGGGTAGATCGAGCGAGCGTGGCGGAGGTGGCATGCGTTCCGGTTGGCCGACGTCACTGCTGTGGTAGGGTGGCGTCTTGGGGAGACGGGTTCAGCAGCTGGACACGTTGACAGTTGGACAGGAGGCCACGGTTTGATCGATAAGGGTGCTGTTCGATCGACGACATTCCAACGACTACAACGGATTGAGCAGCCTTCCCTTGTAGTGCTTGTGTATGCCTTCCAGAGCAGCTTATGCTGCGCCCATCGTCGAACGACATCAAGCTTCCGGTCTTACCAGCCCTTCCTAGGCCTACTCAAGTCGAGCGCGAGGGCTTCAACGAGCAGCAGAACGACTGGATCACTGGCAGAACGATCACAACAATGCTTGTGAGCTCACCTACTCCTGTCCGTCTTTCAGGTCTGCGGCGCAACCGATCAGTCTCGAGCAGTACGACGCTACTCGGGATCCATCTCCAAGTCTTACGCTTCCCAATCGTTGCCTCGCACACCAACAGAATAGCGTCAACGATGCATCATTGTTATTCTCAGGGCCGCAGAGACAAGTTCCGGGGTTGGGGATGTCACATATCATGGGCGATGCGAAAATTCAAGCTCCGCAGAAACAGAAGATGTCGTGATCGGACCGGCATCGCCAACGGCTTGGGCATCAAAACATGGGTCGAACCCATCCTACGGCGTAAAGTGGTCATGGAGCGAGGACAAACTGTATACATTGCCAGATATATCATGTACAAATCCGCTGCTCCAACCTCATCAGACCTTTTGCATCATTCAGGCTTCTTTCAGGATACGCTCATCGCCGTAGGTGTGGAAAGCTCGTCACTTCGTTCGAGCGAGCAGCCTTGACTTTGGTTCCATGCCATGCATCTAATGCAAGATTCGTGGTGGCGCTTACTCCGCCCATGCGGGTGAGTCTCGTGTCGGCCAGGTCGGCTGGAGATCGTCTCACTCGGTACACCGTGGTACAGTGCAGCGAAACGTGTGTCCTTGTCCAAGCTCTTTCGTCGATTCCTCGATGCCAAACGGCCAGCCGAGTTAGACAACAACCTGAGAGGCGGCGCTGTGAGAGAATGATCAAAATGGTTGCTTCGTTGCCTGTTGTGGCATTCGGTAGCACCTGTCTAGGTTTCTAGCAAACACCTCTTTTTGCTGACTTTCTTTCTCGACAACTCTGAACCGAAGGGCGCTGGAGCTGAGGTGATCCTGGAGATCGCTGGAGAGGTTGTTGGCAGGGTGGCCGAAAGTCTGACACAAAAGCTGTTAAATACATCGTGTAAAGATTGCTAAGGAGGAGAGCTCTCGGGAGACGTGATGGCTGCTGGGAGTGGCGATTAGCGCGGTAGAACGGGCTTCTGATCAATGATGAGCTGCGGGTTGCAGAGCGAGCAGAAGATAACAAACGTTGGCGCTCCACGCTGGAGATCCAGTCGTAAGCGTGTGTAAATGCCGTATTGGTCCACGGCAAGGCTACGAGCGGATCAGGTCGACACATTAGCCAATCTTGAGCATAGATGGGCCCTTCGAGATCATGAATATGTCAGGTCGCCAATGCTGCGGGTCCGTTCTGATGGTTCTGGGCGGCTCCAGGCCTTCTTCATCCCGCCATAGTCTTGAGTACACGACACGTCCCGATTGCTTTCGATGGTGCCCCGTCATCCTCCACTGATACCAGTCCGGATTTCGGTAGCTAGTTGCAGTTGAGCAGGTCTCCATATCGCCGTTCGCGCTGGCCGGCCGTTTGTCAACAGCATACTATCGGCGCCTTAGCATTTAGTCCGGCTCTACCCCGTTGCAATGGGATATAGTAATGGGGCCATCCGACGATAACGCGATCAGCTCATTCTCAGTTCTTTCAGTCTGCCTGCCCGTCGAGTTTCTGCATGTGTGCCATCTGCCGAACACGACCACTCGACTTCTCCAAGCCCGGGAATAAGATTGAATGTGTGTTGGTAGGCTTCTACTCGTACGCCAGTCGCGGCTTTGGTTATGGGCATCCTGACCGCTGGTGCTCTACCTATCGACAGGCCGCGGTCATTCTTCTTCACCGCGGCAGTTTCGGTAGCCGCCACACTTTTGACCGCATACATGTCAGTCCTGGCCGAAAGTAAAGAAACAGGAAAGCTCTGCGTGAGGCTGAATGCAGCGCCATGCTGTTCAGATCCTTCGCTACGGATCATTTGCTGGCTGGCTTTTCGACAACGGCCAAGAACGCAATCGTGTCCGCAGACGGGTTTTCAGCAAGCAGCTTGGGCATCCGGAGCTCCAGGCCGTTGAGCATGTACGTTGCTGGACACGAAGAGTCCACTGCTTTGACCACGTTTTGCCCCGTCCACCCTTCGGCGATAGCAGTTGGTACTGACGCCTTATGTGGTCGTGTGCGTTGCGTGCACATCCGCGTGCTCGAGTGCCTGCGAACCAGTCGTAAGTTGGTGAAACGGTGCCTCACTGGAGCCAGGGCTTGAATGTTTGCGGGCGCAGTGGACGAGGAGACGGAAGTCCCACGATTGTTTCCTGGCACGGCGTCGCCCGTATCGCTGCCACCGCAGCTCCGCCGAGCTGTGCGGTAGCGAAAGATCTCTCAGTGCCCAACCTCCGCGACTCCCTACCATCGATATAGAGACGCGTGCATGGTCGGAAGCCGAGAAATACATGACCAAGGTCCTTCAGATCGCTCGCGGAGCCCATGTGGCCGCGGGCGGGCCTGATCCGGGTGGTGGGCATAGCGATCGCGAGGGAGGACCGTAGGCGATACCGTTATCTGTAATTTGGTCCAGGATCTTGAGACTTCCTGGTGGCAAGAGGGCCGCGGCTGTGCAGCGTTAGAAAAATCGCTACAAGCCGTTATAGTGGCTCAGATTATCAGCGCATGCAAATTGTCATCGTACGAGGCTCGCTCCAAAACCGCCGGACCGATGATTATGGTTGATGGCTGCGCGAAGTGAATCTTCCGTATCTTCACCAAGCCACGCGATCGTGCTTCCTCCTGGTTGGTGATAAGTCAAGGGTAAGAGAGCCGGAAAACTACTCGACCGCCAACTAAGAACCTCGTGGCAGTGGACCGGCGCACGCTCCTCTCCCAGTCGAAGTAGTGAAGGTGCAAGTGGGGATCTTGCTGCTCTTCTGAGTCCGCGGTACCACTACCGCGAACTTTGCGCCGATGATCGTGCAGCAGCAGCGAAGGATGGCTGCTGAGCGAGATGTCGGCGCCTGCGCGTGTGCCCGTACGCCCGAGCTCGATGAGCGAGCGCGGCTGGCCGTTGCTGCCCGGTGAGTCGAGACAGCGTAATGGCAACGCCGGGCGTGCCGAGCCCGATCCACTTTGCGCCTGCTGGTGACGAGCTGCAATGGTTTTGTACCCCTGGCTATGACGTACCGGTTCTGAAAAACTGCCAGGATCAAGATGGTTCGTTCTGGACCAAGATTGCTGTTGTCCGGACAGCTTGCATTCGAATCATGCAGGAATCGATGTTCTCAATTCTAGAGGCCGTGGTCGACTTGACCGCTGAACGCTTGCGGCTGCTGAGCCTGACTCCAGATCAACCTGCCGCTGGCGCTCGCGCACTTGGTCTCGAAATCGCTGTAGCCGGTGTTGGCATTGGTGCTTGATAGCATCCACCTCCTCACGCCGATCCTTTAGGCGTGGCTGAAGCAAGTTGCTTGCTGCCTCCGTCGCCGGCTGAGTGACGCCCAATACGGAACCTAGAAATTACGAGATCTCGGAATCGCTCCTACTGGACCAGAACATGGACGTCTGGTGTGGTTGCTGTGCCGGGACCTCTTCCATTCGGGTCGGACAGCAGCGGATCGCCAAACATGATCTCCGGATGTCTAGACAAACTGGCACACGAAGTCTGAAGTACTCTGGATGGGTGCTGGTTCGTCGTACTTGTAGTACTGCTGTTACGACATCTGCGGGTGTGGATAGACCAACGGGTGGTTACTGTTGCTGCTACATGTTGGTATACTCCGCAACGGATCTCGAAGAACTGCGGATTCGCTCACGTTGCCATCATCGGTTGTGGTGATGGTCTGACGGAGCCCGTGGCGAAGGCGGAAGGGTAAGGAGTTGGAATGAGGTGTGCGCACTGAGCCTGCTGTTGATACAGGACGCCTTCTCTGTATCCTTTGGTAGGTGGTGGACGTAGATAGCGCATTAGAGAGATGCGCCAATTCGCGAGTTGATACGAAACCGATCCACTCCACGACTGCCGTGCCTAGCTCTGGAGGAATAATTTCGTCTCAAGGCCTAGTATTCATGTTCGACCTTCTTGAGGTCCGAGATCTCAGCCATCGCAACGTTGCGGAGGATCTCGATCGCGAGCTCTTCTTTGGTGTGCGTGGCTGTGAACCGAATGGACGTCGAAATTCCGGGCATCGTCGATGTGGTGAGCTCTTCTTGACTATCCTTCGGCAGTATCTCCATAATGAACGAGAGGCCGTGGGAGACCCCACGGTGCTGACAAGTGTTGGCTGACGTGGTTCTGCTCAACACCCTGCAACAGCAACGCCTGAAATCTGCCCGTAGTTAATATCTGCTCTGCAAGTGGGCCATCTCGACGGATGGGTGCGCTTCGCTTTGCGCCCATACCGAGCGTCCGCATTGTAACCGTACTGTTCCTGGACGGTGCATATTTGCATGATCTCAGCGATGCAGGGATGTGCTCGATATTGAGTTTTCGATCTCAAACCTTAAAACCTTATTTTGACGTACAGATCGCCTCCAACCAGATCTTGGATTCGGGAACATATGACAATAAATCTATCATGGACGCGCACTTTGCTTCACTCGAACACAATTGGGCTGGTCGGTCCCTCTGGACACTAGTGCTCGATCGGTGATCACTATATGTCGATCTAACGCCATGTTTTCAACCATGATCTTGCGGCTGCGCTTCTCTGAAACAGCCTGGATCTCATCCGGGTACAACGGACTACTTATGCCAACAGCTCTTGGGCCTCATACCTCCGCGGCGTGGACCAACACGTGCTCGGAGGGATCTTTCGCTGTCTCGTAATCCACTTTCAAGGCAAGAACGGTATAGCTACGAATGTCGCCGCGATCGGACTGTCTGCAAAAGTCCTCGTCAGTAAGTTCGTCAACTAGCCAGCCTTCAACACAGTTCTCCAGCAGCCGGAGAAGCAATCGGTCACGCCACCACCTTTCACCTCGAACTAGTCACCGAAAACTGGACATCCAACGGCCGGCCTGACCTTATCCCGCAAGACTGATAGCTTCCTCACATTCGCCACGAATAGGTTCAGCTGCGCGCCGTCGACGGGCGCAACGATGGCGTTACAAGGCCTGCCATACACCCACTCTCGCCAAAGCAGACGGCACGGTCAATTGCTGAGAAGTCTACCGTCCGAGCCTCATCAAGGTGGAGTTGAAATCAGCAGGCCGACACCCCACGACGGAGTTCATGGAGCTATAGCGCCGCATTAGTATTCCTGGGCTGGAATTTGCAGTTGAAGGTAGCGTTGACGTTGGTGTGTAATGTGTCGAGGAAGGATGGGTGTAAGGGAAGCATGACGAGTTTTGTTAAGCGCCAGGATGGTGGTACACGGAAGGGTGATCAGTCATAGAGAAGCTTCCAGGAAACGAAGATGGCTGACGAATAACAGTATACAGAGATGATCCTGCTCGCTGCCTGCGCATCGATAACTTCCAATGAATGCTCGAAGCACAAGCACAAGCATACTTCGCTCACGATGGGAGGTAGAGGCCGCACTGCCAGAGGGACCGCAGGTGTCGTGGATGCAGACTAAGGCGGTGGAGAAGTTCTGCACACCGGCCAGAGCCATTTGCACTCATCTTTGCTTGAAGTCACGCTGTAGAGATGATATATGAGGAGGGCAAGCCGGCCTGCAAAGGCAGAGCACCCGGATGTGTATGTATAGCGTGCATAGATATGGCGAGCCAGTCTTAGTGAGTGGGAGAGTATCGGCAAACATTTGTGTATGAGTCGGAACACTTTGCGATACATCTCACGACCAGCGGCTCCATCCTGCGGACGGTTCGTGTCAATCTTACCAGATGCCCAAACGCAAGTAAGTCCAAGCCCTCAAAGCTCATGACAATTCGTGGTGATTTCAGAATGTCTGCGCCAATGCTCTTGTACTATTCATCGGAGGCGGAGCTGTCGTTGTTTGCTGGGGCATGCGCATCGGGATATCCGAGTCCTGATAGGTATGCGCACCATGTCCGTTAGCAACAGTCGCTGCACAACTTCGCTGGCAGTAGAACGTCCGGCAACGCTTGATGATGCTACCAGATACGCATGTTGTTTGTGTTCGTGTCAGAAACGTAGGACAGCGGCGTCGAGATATCCGTCATATCTGTTCAGAGCGGCCGCATATTAGCATTCCACTCGCCACGATCGTCAACTGACTTCCCGACCACGCCTCGCATCAGCTGTCGAGGTGGTAATGATCGCTATAGTAGAGCGAGAGAGGCATGCCTGTGCGCGGCGGAGGGAGGATGAGCTGCATCGACGAGAGAATTCTTGGACTATTACAAATTTGTGTGATTCGAATGCCCGGTCTGGCCTGGGAGAGGAATCCGCATTCGCCTAAGAGTCGTCCTGCCCGGGATGAATCTGCAGTCATCTGAAGGCCGTCTTAGGATACCCTACAAACTTTAGGCTGATGGTGACTGGATACACCGACCCAGTCCTCAGCAACCAAGTCACCACCATGAGGCTGGATACACTCGCATCTTCCAGCTACGACTCGTACTGGACTTCAATTCGCTAATACTAAGCGGCTGCCAACTTCACCCTTTGCACACATTAGCCGCTCACACCATTGGAGAACGGATGAGTCTCCGAATACCGCAAGGAGATGGACGACATCGTACTAGAGTCGATGCACTGCGGGTCGTCGAGAAAAAGCTTGGCTCTGCTGGCAACATGGCAGCGAGTATCCCTTCCAGCGCCAGCTCAAGGGCCTCGAGAAAGTCCTGCCGCGGTGAGCAGGTGGAAGCGCCAGTTCCATGCCGGCAAAGAAGTTCCACAAAGCATACTTGAGTGTCTGCGGAAGTGGAACTACTGCAATCGCATTCCTACTCTTGCATCGCCTCTCTTCGAGCGGCGTTCGAGGCGGAGAACTTGCATCGCAAAGCGTCATTTCCCAAGGTGCAGTTGTTGTTGCTTCAAGAAGCGATGCGCAGCTTGAGGTTGCTCTCCTTCGAATAAGTCGTTGGTGGGGGTTCGTCTCAACTGACGCAGCTGGATGTTGATCGGTCGAGGTACCGTTCGCGAATCATTCGGAGGAGTGTAAGTATTGTCCAAGACCATGATCGGTTTACGCTCCGAGAAGTGCATGGGTCATGTTCGAAGGGCCGTGCAAAGCTGGTACCGGGAAGAGTTCGTGGAGATACTGGCGACTGGCTCTGGCCCTCAAGCGATGAATAGAAGGCTTGGCAAGTGTCTCGGACTTCGTGATCAAGCCTGAAAGGTCACAGAGCGCTGCTTAGTGCGTGATCTTGTCTTAGAGAACACATCCACCTATACATTTGGCCGCGAAGCTGAGGCCTGATGTGGCATGGACATCCTGTTCCTGATTTCAGCTCGACTGCTCTTCGAACCGTTCTCGACGATACGTTCGTGTTCTTGCTGCTCGTATCGCGAGGTGAGCTGCCTCGAGAGCCGGAAGGGTTCTAGAGACTCTGCTCTAGCGCTGTGGCAAGCATGCGAAGCCGTTCACGAGGTATTGGTGTCTGTTGAGCTGCTCGCGGGACTTTAGCAATCGTCTCGAACTTGCTCATAAGATTGAATGGTTCGACGGCGTCGCTTGTAGTGCGATGCTATCTCGGAGAGCCATTGTTTCCTGTGTATTAGGTTAGCAGAGGGGCAAGGCTAGAGGTTCGATTTCTGCAATTGGAACATAGAGGGCTTCCGATGGCTGGCGACACTGGCGATAGCCGGTCAGCTTAGCTAGGCCTCTCCAAGATAGCGATGTGATACCGAGAGCAATTCGGTGGCTTGTTTGACTGCAGTTACTGTTTCGGAGAGTTTTGCATAAGGAGTTTCAATATGATCTTTGGGCTGATCTTGGGAGTTGGGTTTGAGAGGAATTGATGATTTGTCCATGGGATTCGTGCCATAGTGCTCAGACTAGATATAGTTAGTAGGAGAATCTCGGTAAGATGATTGTTGATTGTAGAGTTCTTACCAGTTCTTGCAAGTGTTCACCTCAGACATTCGAATGACTTCTTATGCCGCTTTCTTCTGATCCTGCTCCTTCTTCTCCTTCTGCTTCTTCTCTGCTGCTGCTTTCAACTCCGCCTTTCGTTCTGCGGCCACTTCTCCTTCGTCGACGTTAAAGCGAGGTCCTCCCTCGCTGTCGTACATGATTTGGCGGAAGGTGGCGATGTAGGTGTTCGTGGTGGATGTCTGGTTCTGCAGTGTGCTAGAGTAGTGGCGGAGGAGTGGTAGAGTAGTAGTGCGAGTTGTAGTAGAGTAGCGGTTCGAGAAATAGTAGTGCGAGAGTTGAAGCTGTTTGTTTCGCGTTGTGTCTTCTCGTTGAGTTCGCTTAAGACTTCAAAGGCTTTCAGTCGCCTATTAGGCCATTTCTCAACGTCACTGTCTGGCAAAATAGCTTCCACGACTTTAGCACGCTATTGTTATACGCCACTCATAAGACTCCGAATTTCGCCCTCCAACTCTCTTCTTCTTCTTCTTCAATTGCCCTCCCCTGCGCTAGGTAAGCAGGACTGGTGGGCACAATGATGCTAATGGTCCGTAGCCTCAACCGCAGTCAACTCGCAAGGTCAGTCGCAGTCTTAGTGGCGCTTCAACTGCGGTCTGGCACAGAGATGGCAACTTTCCTGACTTTACTCCATGTCAGTGTTTGTTCGCGGTTTGAGGCTCAGAAAAAGCTGATGGTCACCTACAACGGGTGTGATGGCCTGATGCATGCCCAAGGAAGTGCAGCGTTGCTTCTACTCGCGGCGCTGCTGGACTGAGGGCGGACATCTTATTACTTAGCAGTGCACTGAATCTATCGCTCTCGCTCTATGACCATCCTTCATTGATCCCGTGTGAGCCTTTCCTTCCAGATCAATGCCGCCTCACCGGACGCTGCTCGACGCGCGCCCATATCCACGCTGGCGACGTGAACAGAGTCGCAAATGTCTTCATCTCCCTCCACCCTCGCACTCTCTATCTACTCTTCCTCCTGAACGTCGGTCTCCATCGTTCGTGCAGGTAAGTGACGCTCTGGAACCTGCTTGAGAGCGAGCTCCAGGTTGTCATCGGCTTGGACATCTGCCAACGCGGATCGATCTTGCGTGGTCAGCTTCTGCTTGGTGGCGCTCAGACTTTTAAACAGCGGTCTGCGAGCTGAATCGTCGGGGCAGCGCCGTTCGCAGAAGAGGGTCAATACGCCCATACTACGAACGTTGCGAATGCTCGCAGCGTCGTTGGACTAGGGCCTGACAACCTATCATTTAAAACACACTCATAGGTCGTCTTCTTCATAGCTCATCGCTTGCCGAATTCGTATGCACATGTATCCCCAAGATTGACGATGCCCATTATTATCGTCCAGAAGCGTCTCCGTTGATCCGACCGTCCCTGCTCAACCTCACCTCATCGTCCCCCGATTTGGCCACTTTCCGGCGAGCCGTGCCGCTCCACATGGACCTTCCAGAAGTTCATAAAACTTCAACCTTGCGCCCTCCATTTTTTCTTTCTTCTTCATCCCCTTTCCGATCCGCAGTGACATAAATGGGGCCGCACTGCGCACTGTGTAGGCCTGTTATACCGACAGTGTCCAACGGTCTCAACAACCTCAACCCCAACTATCTTGTATGGTCAAACCTCTTGGTGGCTCTTGACTTGGCACAGAGATGGTACGACCTGACCCTTTCATGTCAGCGTTGTTGGAGGGCGAGGCTCAGAACAAGTGCTGTCGGCTCTTCATGATTCCCCGAGCTGCTTCATACGCCCAAGGAACGGTGGTGCTGCTTCTACTGCAGCGTCTATCTGACTCAAGGCGAACATACCACCTTCGTTCCATCAACTCGTGATTGTGGTCGCTCGTTCCATTCTCAGTGACATGATCTGCTCTCTGACACTGCCGTTGACTCCTCTCCCAACCGCCAGCAATCTGACTCCCCACTACCTCCTCCTGTCTGTCAATTGCTCACATGGCTACCACTACAGCGCTGTAGTTGCACGTGAAATCTTTGAACCCTGCTCGTACTCTCACGAGGTCCGAGCTCTAGCGACGCCAACTTCATCCCCGCTTCTCCAAAACTCCTCCTCCTCCTGTTCCTTCAATGCGATTAACGAGACACATGAGTCGCACTACAAGCTGCCTGCGGCGTTTGCAAACGGCTCATGCAACTCCATTGATCGTTCGTACGAGTACAGGGCCTTGTGGGGTGTGGGTGTTGGTGGATGGCCCCGCGGTGTTTATTTGTCGCACCGTGGCTCGTATGGCGCTGCTACCTTGACCTTCTTCATGTCATGGCGGCCCATCGATGGAGTGAGATGAAGAAGACTTCTTTTGCGGATTAAGAAGCAACTCAAGCTTGAAGGGAGGTGGCGTCGATATCAATCAAGACGTTTGCTGAACGGAGAGCGTACATAAACTTTTCAAATCTGATGTTCTCGTTCGTGCTGTTCGTGGCTGTGTCAGCAAGGCTGGTCCAAGCTCAAGATCCGACCTTAAATTTTATCAGAGCGGGCTTCCTTTCTTTCCTTCTTCCTTCTACGAATCTGATATTGGGCCTCATGTCCGGACAATTCGAGAAAGCGAGTCGCACTCCATGTTGCCAGAGGCCTATGTCAACGGCTCGCACAACTCCATCGATCGCTTGCACGAGTTCAAGACTCGCGGTGGTTAATCTGACTGGCCACTGGAGGCCCACAAGAGAATGCTGCCTTGACTTTCAATGTCGAGCCGGCTAGTCGATGGAGTGAGATCAAAAAGCTGTGGATTCTTACTGACTGTCACGCAGCTGGCTTGAAGAAAGGCGTCACCGCCTCCACTTGCGGTGACTGCTGGGCTCGAAGCATACATAATCTCTCACCCGTGACATCCCATTATTGACATCCGACAGGTCCCTTTACTCCTTCTTCGTCAGTCCACGCCTTCGAGAAGCCGGAGCGTCGATACTCAAGCGTGCAATATCTCACCAGCGCTCCTTATCTTGTTTCGTGGATTCTCACCTGCGGCCCCCCATCACGGCTGCAAGCTTGACCCATACCTGACGGTATCGTAGTATAGAGATCAAACACCCGTCTGTTGCTGACCTCTGCAGCTCTGCTATTCCTGCGCTTCAGCTTCCATACCATATGGGTCGGCGGTGGGGGAGTGCGGTACCTAGAATGGTGAGGGCTCGGAGAGTGAGCTGAAGAGCGATGTGGTAAGTCAAATCCGTGCGCCTTCTCTTGCCATTGCGTTTTCGACTGCTGCTTGGCGATAACTGACGTGTTGGCTTCGCTCTGGATCGACCTTTCCGCAGTGCCGTCCTAGAGTAGAGTGGGCGGATAGCCAACAAAGTCCACGCCGGTTCTTCTTAAAACAGGCTTGGTCATGAGGTCCACAGCAAACCTGCAGGTTGGGAAGGCTTCCGCAAGCCGACATTGATCAGCAAGCAGAATCCTCCATCAATCAGTACGATCGCGATTGCGCGGAAACATGCAGACGCATGGACGCTGGTGCACCGGAGCAGGAAATGTGCACCGTGTCATCGGCGCTTTCCACATTGAGGCGAAGCCGCTCGTCCGTACCCTCCTTTGGTTTCACAATGGAGATGTCTGCTTGTTTGTGCTCGCTGGAACTGAGCGACGTGAAATAAACGGCAATGCTTCTTTGACCCTCTGCGAAATACACTGCCACCAGGACATCTGTGGAGTGGAGTGGGAGTCATGAAGCCGTCTTTCTCCGGATTGGAAGACAGCCGTATGGCATGTGTGTAACACAAGGCCGTCCTCAGCGAGACTGGCAAGGCCGATATGAATGCCTGGTGTTGTCACGTTTCTGAGCCCGATAGCTGACAGTCTTTGGCCTTCCTCGCCCTGCAAAACTCAACGCATACCGTCCGCGCTTGCAGCACATGCAATGACCCCGGATGCCGAGCTTGCGTGCAAGTACAGCCGTTCTAGTTCAGAAACGCCAATGCCGTGCCTTTGAGCTACAAAGAGCTGACAACGGCAGTGGCCGGATTCCGAGCGCCACAGGTTGTCATCCCGAGGTCTGGTGCAGAATCTCGATGCAGATGACCGGCTTTTCAGGCGCATCGACCCAAGGGTCACGGAAGGTCAAGGTAAGGGTTCAGTTTGAGCTGAATAGGAGGCAAACGGCATCTGCGGATTCGACAATGGCCGTCGCTTCGTTCGTCGTAGTCGTCTTGAGTCCTCAAAAAGCCGGCCACCTCTCGCTACTTTCTCGGTCGCACGGCGTCAAGCTGTAGGCTAAGCGGCTAACTGCGAGTCCGTGTCATGTGAGTGTCTCGGGAGCATTTGAAAAGGCTTCCAGGGCCGCAGATTGCAGAGACATGGAGGCGGGTAGTCTTCGGCGCTGCCTGATAGTATTCCCATGAGCTGGATGCGAGCTCCAGCCTTCAACGCCGGAGTGTCGTCAGGGTTGGAAGCATCCGGAGCCAGCAAGGTGCTGTCCAAATCGGTCAGTCTCAAAGTTGGTGCAATTCATCTGATTCCAAAATGCGGTTCGCATCCGCCCACCAGAGTCAAAGTACGAGTATGAGCGTGCACAATGTCCCGCCATGCACAGTATCTTGCTTCCTTCTGCTCGCAGTGTATTGCAGTTGGCGCGTTCGTGACCTGCCAAATCTTCCGGGAGTCCGGCACGGAGTGGAAGGCCACAATTTGTTTGCATGGCAAAGTTGCTACCTCAGATGCCAAGGTATGGTGTCTCCCCTCCTTCGCCGCCTGCTGAGACTGCCGTACGCTCCAATCAGGCCAGGAGACCTTTCTTGCGATTCCGTCGGCACTGCTTTGCTGCTCTGAGCGGCCGCCTGTTGGTAGAGAGCGATGGGCGTGTTGTGTGAGGTGGCGTATGCCGTGAATGGAGGGCGTAGAAGAGGAGGGTGGGATCGATGACCGCGGGTTCGGTGGTGAAGGGGAGGAGAGTGACGTTGCTGGAACAGACTTTGCGACTATGGCCAGGAGTGTTGGCGAAGCATATGCATCGAATGCAAGATCTAGAAAGCCATCGAACGTTGCCATCGATGTAAGCGCTGGCGTCCCTGCGAATCGCCGAGCAATGCTTTTCGCTCTCAACTCTGAGTATCGATATCTCTCTTGGACATGGCGACAGGGGGACTCCGCTACCTGCTCTGCCCTCAGGTCGGGGTCCGCTACTGTCAGCACATATTGATATCGGTGGGGATGCGGAGCCTTTTATCAGGGAGCAACTGGCGAGTGCGTGGGATCGCGGAAAAGTCACGCCTCGTTGCCCGGATGCAGGCCCAATATCTCCTCAGTTGCGGTTCGGCAACAGTGTGTTCGGAGATCCCTATACGTCCCGAGGGTTCAGGAAGCGGTGACGTTCGTATTTGTGAACGTTTTTCTCATGGTTTTCGTCGACTATGCCCTTCTGCTAGTGCCCTGCTTGCACGAGACGGACAGCTGTTCTCCATTCGGATCCTCTCATGTCTTGGTAGCTCAGAGGCGCAGGGTGTCTGAGCTGCTGGCCTGCGTTATCCAAGTCTCCAAGCGGGACATGGACAACCGCGGCGATGGCGCCGCCAACGTGTCCAACGTCGGTTGCCATCGACGATTGGTCGTCGCATGGCACCTGCGTGCCTGATTGAACTGCCGTATGGTGCTCTGGCGGGGGTGACGCTGAACTTGTCGTCTCAGGAGACTGCTGACATCCGTGGGGCGGTCGGGCATGGACTATCAGGTGTCTTTGTTCGCCAGCGGTAGAGGCTGCAGCCCCACGGTGCCGAAGACGTGTGGCGTCTCATTCGAAGCCGTAAACGTTCGTAGGTCCAATGTTTTCTTGAAGCGTCCTGTTTTTTGCTGGATCGTGGCGTGTTCTCAGCGGTTTGGGTAGAGGGCATCAACCCTGTGATCGAAGGATCGTTGTTGCTGTTGTGTCGGTCGACGATTGTAGGGTAGTGGATTTGGGACGCATACTGTTCCATTCTTCGCTCCGGGTGGCGAGTGTACCGACGGCGAAACCGTATGTAGCTGAAAGGACGCTTAGTAGTGATCGATTGGATCGTTGGTTGGTCTGCGGTGATCATCGTTCCTAGGGGGCGGGCGTTGGGCGTTCCATGGATATTTGATGACGGTGTTTTCTGAAGCATGTGCAAGCAAAATGTGCCATATCCCGACCAGCATGTGACACGGCCAAGTCCGGCTGAACACCGGAGCTTTTGTAAAGGTATATAAACGACTTTAGAATATCGTATTCCCTCGACAACCAATCATAGGTATGTATATCGCGTGAGGACCTGATTGGCAGCGGCTGGCAGCGGCACGCTCGGCTCTGGTTTCGGCGGATTCGACAGACTGGTTACCGGACCGGACCTATCTGCTTTGCAAGCATGGTATGCGATGCTTCCGGGTTCGACTCCCAGTGTAAGACGTTTCTCTTGCGATTGGGCTCGATCCCCTCTCGTACAAGACTTTATTTTTTTGCTTTTTGCACCGTGAATACCGCATGTAAGGTCGCTTACTCAACTTTTATTTATTTATCGACAGCTTTCCACCTCATCGTATTCCACATGTCTACTGCCACATCGACATCCACTTCTTGCACTGGCTTACGCTGGCGTGCTAGTGCTGCCACTTGGACATATACCACAGACAGATCAAGTGCTTTCTGGGTCGACGGCGAGACGAGAGCGTGATCATTTGTTGGCTCATATTACACTTTCTCTCAGCGACGATCTTCTTCCATCCAAAGGCCTCAGCAGAAAGCTCTGTCCTCTATAACTACACAATATCAGTGCCAGCGTCAAGCGAGCCACATCAGCAGCTGGCCCCATTCGAGCTATTCTAGGAGGCAGTCTTCGCCGACTCCATGACGTCGAGCACATCGGGCACGAGACGCCGGTCCGTCTTCATCAAGATCTGACGCAGAATGTTCAGTACTTCCGCATATCTTGCCTCCGCAGCTGTCGCAGCAAACCGAATGAGGAAAAGCGGGCAGCAGAAGATTGCACAGATGAGCCGAACTTTCATGGCCACGTCGGAGACGCGGATACGAAGAGTCCGAGTTTCACTTGTGGGAAGCATCAATGTTGGAGACGCGAAAGCGCATGCTGACCGCTTGTGAGGACAGCACGGCACGACCGTTCGGCGCTACGCAGCTTGAGGAACTATCAGCAGCGCAGCACGTAGAACCATGGATCAACGCCAGCACGACCACCATACGCATAACCCAGACTTCTCACCATATTCGGGGCTTACGTCTCACATGGTCGCAACTGTTGTCACCGTTGTCTCGCACTACGCCCTTGCGAAGAAAGTCTTTATACTCCAGACAGGTCGTCCACAGCTCGCCCACGCCCGATTCACTCGAATTGACATGCGGAATAGCCAGACTTCGACCGCCCTGCAGAGCACATGCGACCAGGATCTGCACGTCTAGAGCATAGTGAACAACCACTTCCGCTCCGCCGGGAGCATTTTGCGTAATTAGAGGTTCCTCGTTTCTGGATCCACAAACACAGCGTCAACAGACAATACTGACTGACTGACTTTGGACAGACCAGAGTCTCTCTTTCACACTCTCCTTCAACACAACAACTTTCGTCCACTCACCAGCAGCACTTCCACAAGCATCAGAAATGCATATTGAGCACCAGCATCGGCACTGAGCCGGCCCTTGAAAAGCTTTCTTATAACATTATACCAATCGCCAGGATAGCTGGCGTCTCGCTTGGCTCAATGAACTGCTCGCCATACCGCAAGTTTCCATCGGTCAAGAGACTGCCCAGTACCAGGACGGTTTCGAGCATAGGAAGCCTTGGTCATGTGGACGTCCTTCTGTGAGGCCACTCTCGGCGTGCCTTGCCAATCACTGGGATGAGTAGCTGCTACATCTCCTCAGTCCCTGCCATTTTCGACGAGTCCGAAGCAAGGAAGCCGCGGATGTTGACTCTTGGACGACCTGCCAGGAGGAACGAGGAGCGAAAGAGAAGTCACTTTGGAGTCATAGGCCACCAGCTACCTCACTCGATCAGACAATCGGGTGCCTCAAGGTTTGGCGGTTTGGCCTATAACCGATTATGAGGCCAAGAATAAAGCAAGCACGGATGAACGAGCGTCGTGACCGTATCGTCCGCCACGGGGCCGGTTCTGAGTCCTCGCAGGACAAGATCAGGCAGAATGCAAAACACGTGTAAAATCCGTCCCAGCCACAGGAGCAAATTACTTCAATTGCGTACGAAGTGGACCTCGCCGAGAAGAGGAGGCGCGTCTCCATCCACACAGAAGATGCGACAAACTCAGAGCCCAGGCCTGCGCAGAGTTAATATACAAGTCCGGCACGGATCAGCAAGCACATGGCACAATGGACAGACACGCATGGACTGTGGAGTTGCTGCTCACGCCGCCATGACGTGGTCATCCAAGACGAGCTCAAGCAACGGTGCATGCTGATGGCATTCGCACCAATCATGAACGCCACAATCGATAGAAGCTGGGAGACAGAGATGAAGGCCGAGTAGAGTGCGGCACGATGCATGTGTCCCAGCGTCCACAATGGTGAGATGGCTCTGGAGATGGCGTTGAAGACGGCGAGGAGGCATCCGGGGGCGGTGACGCAGATGATGGCGAAAGCCGCACGAACTGGAAAAGCGCTCCGACAACCTTAGCATGTTGCTTTAACCTGAGCATGACAACGATAATCAGCAGACGTGTGAAGAGCGTTTGTATCCCTCCCTCCGAGCACATCCCACTACACCCTGCTTCGATGCTTCGGGAAGACTGTCAAGAGCACCTGTTGGGTCGTTCGCCGCTGAAACCGTCGCCACGAGCACACCCTTCCGCATAGACAACGATCTACGGCTGATGCGGCAAGCTGCAGTCGTCATATGCTGCACTCTCTTCCGGGCGAAACATCGAATCTTCCATGAAGCTTTCCAGCGTTTGCTCACAAGCGGACCATCGTGAGGTCTGGACCAAGGCAGTGAGCAACGGCAGCGACATGCTAGATCCCATCAAAGCAGAGCCAGCCGGGCGTGCACACCGTGTGGAACACAAGCCAGTCATCGACTTCACGATTACCGGACTGGGTTTGAGGAACCCTGGTGGGCTCTGCCGATTGCAATTGCACTCTGAAACAAGAGCGAGGCCTTACTACATCGCAGTTGTGGAATATCCGGTGATGGAGCTGGCAGGATACGCGAAGCCGAGTGCCTACTGGAGACCTTCCCCATCAAGTCTGCGCGAAATCGAGACGACCATGCCTAAAGCTGCGGTTGTTGCACTTGGAAGCAGCAAAAGTCATACGTCCATACCGAAATAGAGGCGAAACTGCCTGCGGCGGAGTCTATGGAAAGGCTGGACACGTAGATACCCGGCAGAACGACAACACTCGGCGAGGAGGATGTGGACTGCTTCGCTTGACGGGTCGGCTGTGTCCAACGGCAACCTGCATGCCGCTGTCGGCCGCAGGTCAAGATGTTCAGACAAAGGCTTTCTTCGCCCAGCAGCAAACATACGGAGAACAACATTCTGACCCATATCCACGGCTCCCTAAACTCCATGGAGTACCGATGAATCATGCAAGCAGCAATTCAGAGCCTTCAGAGCATCACTCAACCAATATCAGCTTCATCTGGCCATCACGAGCAATTGGCACACAGTCCGCACCACAGTCCTTCTTAAAGAAATCCCCCAACATCCACGGTGCATCCTTTTCGAATATACACCAAGTCGCAGCGAACCTCTGGGTGGCTCTAGCTTGCGTCTGCTCTGTCACACGAGAAGTGCCCCTGCAGATATGCAGCTCTTCTGGGTCACCAGCATGCATCAAGCTCGGAGAATTCCTCTCCGACGAATGATGCGGTCGGCAGAATGTCACCAGGACCGTAACGCACCGCCGATTGCTGTGCCAGTCGAGTATAACGGCGAAGATCGGTTGAACGACCGTGGTGACTGAGACACGTCTCTAAGTACACCGTCCGATTGTCCGCCTTGTCTTGCAAGAATCACAAATCACTTGACCAGGATGTAACTGCTGTACATCCGGTGCAGCGCAAGATGCAGATCTTGTTGATTTCCAACAGAAGATCGCGCAGCTATCTATGGGCGACCTTCTTGAGTTCAAGGATAGTTGCCTGCCCTGCGGCGTAGATAGTTGGACGTGGAGCCTCTTGGACAATGTGATCCGTTTGAGAGCCTGCAGCAGACATACAAACAACATGGGGTCCGACACCATCGACGAAGCGCCAAAGGCGAAGCAGTGACTGATGATCAACGACAACACATCTCATAAATCGACTGAAAGGGTGCAGCCGAAAGAACAGAGGTCGAGCAACCCCCTTGGCAGCGAAGACGTTCGGTGACTCTGGTGAGGATCGCGAGACGGTATAGGCTTGAGAGAATTTACGCCGTCAAGAGCGGTATCCAGCCTGGAGAACACGACGTTTAGATGTTCCTTCCGTCATCCAGCAAGAGCATGTACAGCCACACTCAGCGCAGAGGTGTGGTGGCTATGAAAGCTTCTGGTCCGAGTTGACACAAGAAGATGTGGCTCCAGTGAGATAGGGCAGCCGTCACCTCCGACCGCTCGCTAACGACAGTAGTCAGACCGGGGACAGTGCGATGGCACGGTAGCCTGGAGCGGAATGCCGCATTTGCTGGCGAAGGCATGGCAAGTTGATCGTCAGAGATTTGTCTGGTATTTCGTGCCAATGGCGTCGATTTCCGGTCTCATTCTGCCCTGTCCGCAGACACGGCTATGGGCTGGCATGCTTCCATGACCTTGGGGAGATCATGTTATTCGTTGAGCGACTCTCCTGCGCTGTTGCGGGTATCGAGAGCTGCAGGAGCGTATGCATGAAAGGGTGCAGTGGTCACAGCGATATGGGGTCGGCACCAGCATTATGGTGGACACAGGAAGGTGGGCAGGGGTCGGAACTGTACGTAATCAAGTGCATTATAAGTAGCAAGTATCCCGTGCGCGCCAAGAGTAATCAAGAGCGGGAATATCAGAGCTGTGTACTCCATGATTCCGATCAGCACACGTTGTAGCAAGCAGAGCCGCGTTTCTCGCACGAGAGCGTTTACCGGTGGACCGGAAACCTAAGAGACTGAGCGAGAACATGGTTTGTCAATCAATCGCTGCCGCAATGAATCATCGACACTTTCGTCGGATTTTGCATGCATTCACCTTGTAATTTACTGCACAGCCATTGGCCGGGCAAGAAGCGCGCTAGCTCAGGTTCATAATCTTGTGACAGCGGCTCAGCATCAGGAAAGGGACAATGTGGATTGCATAAGATCGTGGAATCTGCAAGAATCCTGTGAATGAAGAAGATGAGGACGCCGCTTCTAAATATCACTCAAAATTGCAATGCACATATCAACCGCCTGGTACTATGGTATCATCTTCGCATTTTCGCTGATTTCTGGGTGTATTCACCCAGTGGCAGACCGCGTTGTCATTGGTCAAATGGGAAGCGCGCTAGTTCCGGTTCGTAGGCTTGTGACAGCCGCTTAGCTTGAAGACCGTGACATTGTCGATTACACGAGATCCTGGAATCTTTATAAGATGAACGAGAGTGACAAATTAAGGACGCTGCTTCTACATGTCACTCAAAATGCCAGCGCACATATAAACCATTCTTTACCAGAGTATCTCGTTCGCACGTTCGATGGGTGATAGATGTACTCACCCCATAGCACACTGCACAATCATTGGTTGGGCTAGAATAGCACTAGCTAATGTTCGACAGTCTTGTGACAGCCCAGCTTGACGGCAGCGACTGTTATCGATCACAGGAGACAATGAAGTTATCAAAGGTGACAGGAACTAACGATCCGAGGCGTTGCTTGCAGAAAATATCAAGAGCCGCGATGCAAACACAAAATTGCCGTTACAGCAACATTACGTGCACATCTTGATTAACATGTGGGTTTATTCACCTCGCGGCGTCAAAAAGATCGGTTATTTAGGAGCTCATATCATCTATGATATTTAGGATGCGATGCAGATCGAACTATCGGTACTGTAGTGTCTTAGGACTTGCCATGAGGTCTGGATGCATTCACATGGCGGTATACTCAGCAGCTATTGGCCGAGAACCAAGCACGCCAGTGTATGTGCGCTATCTTGTGACAGCCCAGCTTGGTGGTTCCGCTGAAATGGCGACACCTGCGTCCCTGCAAAATCAGGGCACGTCTCAAGATTGGGTGTACTTCTAATTGTACAAGCATCGCGGGCATAAACACAGATATCTTGCGACTTTTTGGCTAACTTTTTGTCGTGCTTAGCACGCATTCACCTCGTCATATGCACGACTGCCATTGGCCGCGAACGACACCCGCTAGTGGACGTTCGAAAACTTGTGACAGCCAGCCTAGATACTTCAATAACAACAATAGCTTTTGTTCTTCCAACCTAGGCCACATCTTGAGCTTGGAGATACTCGCAAAAGCTCAGGCACTGCGAGCATAATGAACGACATCTATCAAGTTTTTCTTCGCGTTTTCGCTAAGATTTGGATGCATTCATCGTGCGATTTGTCTGATTACCATTGGCTGTGACAGACGAGCGCTAGTGGACGTTCGACGTGCTTGTGACAGAGTAGTGTGAAGCATTCACACGCGATTTTCTTGACGATCACTGGTTGGAATTGAAGCAGGCTAGTGGACGTTCAGTAGGCTTGTGACGGCGCTGTCTGGAGTATTCATCTCGCGACAGACTTGACGATTACTGGTCGAGCTTCCAGCACGCCAACGGACGTTCGACGATCTTGTGACAGCCCAGATTGCAGCATTCATCACGCGAACTCCTTAACGATTACTGGTTGGAATTGAAGCAAGCTAGTGTATGTTCGTTGATCTTGTGACAGTCAATATCGAAGTTCGCGTTTGCACGTGAGGAATGGTTCTTTTACTAACTTATGTACCGAGACATCTTCGGGAGGATTCAACAATTATGAGCGTACGGGAGTCTGTCAACACATGTCGGCCGGATGTTTCTCGCAAGTAGATGCCACCTTGTATGCGCCATTGAGTTGTCTCGCTGCTTAAATTTGTGCCTCTGTCTTTCTTCTTCCACATCCTCCATATCGCTCGCCAGTGATGGTTGCGCCACGTCGATGGCACGTCAACAGGCTCGTTGCTGGGCTCGAGCCTGTAGGGATTGGAGTCGTGCTCCCTGCTGGGATCCGGGTTGAAGGGGCTGGACTTCTGTTACCGGGTCCCCGTCTCGCGGGTGGGTATTAGCATAGCTTCAGTTCACGAACATTCTGGTCCTGGTCATGCCTTTCCAATTCTTCGGGCCGTAATGTTGCTGGTCCTGCCGTTGCTGAGTCGGCTTCATCGCCTCCCATTGCTTCGGCCTCCGACGGGGCTCCAGAGCGCACAGTTGCTCGTACTGTTGAGGGGATAAGGGGGCATAACCATCAATCAACCCGCCACCCAGTGCAACAACAGCCGTTAAGTAACGTGTCGTGGTAGATAGTTGCTATCACTGGAAGGGTAAGATGCTGCATACGCTATGTACGATATGTCCGCCCTTCGATCAGATAGCATTTCCGAACTCTTGCGAGCCCATAGATTCGATGTTACCGTCACTCCTGGCGCTCAAGTGCTTCGTGGTAGCCCCTTGATCTTAATCTTCGGCCTCGCAGGAACACCGCCCAGGTTGATTCAAGCCTGGCTATGCGAGTTCCTCAAAGGCCGTTTGTAGGCGAAGTTGCCCAAGGATGCTGCATCACAAAGGCAGTCCAAAAACCTTCACCAGTGCCGTTACTACAATAAGGAGGAAAGAAGTTGAAACTCCCACGGCACTGAGGAGAAAAGGAGAGGGTTATGGAGGGAAGATCGACAGCTTTTTGGCAACGCGTCCGCGCTAGTGCTAAGCGAGACGTCAACATCAACTCCCACTCGAGCTCACGCCTTTGAAAACACAACGAAGGCGACTATAGTAGTGACTCTCCTCAACTCAACAACGAGAACAACACCACCATCACCACAATGTCGACCACAGCATCGTCCTCCTCCCCCCTCCTCAAACTCCCACCAGAACTCCGCAACAAAATCTACGGATACGCCATCCTCCGCAGCGGCGTCAAAAAGGTCCACAGCACCGACGGCTCGCAACCGCCCCTTCTCCGCGTTTGCAAGGAAATCCGAAGCGAAGCTGTAGCCCTGTACTACACCGACAACAAGTTCTACCTCTGTATCGATAGCTGCAACGTCCGTCGCGTCCTCGGCTTCCGCAAGGCTTTGGCAAAGCACTTCTCGAGACCGGCGCCGCATCTCTGCCCTGCGGACTTTGACGACAGCCACGGCATCATTGGCGTTCGCGTGGACGGGGCGATGGAGTGGGAGAGGTTTGTGGAGTGGGTGGAGTTGTTTTGGGCGGGGGAGATGTTTGGAGTCCCGGGGGAGGGGGCGTTTGGGCGGGTGTGGGAGACGATTGGAGAGAAGAAGGCGGCGGGTTGGACGTTTGCGAGGGTGGGCCTGTGGATGCGACGCAATCGGGCTGAGATTGAGGAGCGGTATGCGCGGTCTCAGCGTGGCGAGTGATGGCGGCGGAAGTACAGTGGGTGAGATGGACGTTTGGAAGTGTCGAGTATTGGGAGACAGCGCAGCTTGTTGGCTGCTTGAATGCATCTTTCTTCTCCGCAAACGTTGACCATTGTGCCACTACAGTCGGCGATAAAGGCAGATTGACGTTCGTGGAGACTGTGAGATCCAAACAATCGTTGATGGCTGAACAGATCGCTCTCACTACAAGTGCTTGGGACGGCGGCACTACAGCGTATGTGGAGGGCAGATCGCTAATGTTGGGGTCAATGAGATCTAGAACACAAACCAGGCTATCCTCCTGCCAGATGACATCGATCTCCCTAGAAGCATCTATGACGCTGGCACTACAGTTAGTGAGAGAGGCAACCCGCCGGCCTTGAGGATCTGGAGAGTCAAACCGTACTTCAAGCTATTCTGCTACCAAACCACATCGATCTCCCCAGAAAGGTGGACGGCGAGGGCACTATAGCGACTGAGAAGCCCAGCTTGTCGATGTTCGGAACGATGAGATGTCAGAGCTCGGCTTGCTGCTGGTGGTCTTCGTTCTCCGTTGTAGTATCGGCAGCGGTGGCACTACAGTTGACGAGAAGGGCAGCTCGCCGGTGTTAGGAACAATGAGATAGCAGAGTTCGTGTTCCTGATGTGGCACCGCTCTCCGCTATAGTATCGATGGTGCTGGTACTGGAGATATTGATAAGGCCAGCTTGTCGGTGTCGGGAAAGATGAGATGTCAGAGCTCGGTCTGATGCTAGGTAGCTATCGTTTTCTGCCGTTGCATCAGGGTCGCCGGCAGTGCAGTGAGCGATAAAATGGATACGACGCTGTGGCGCCGGCGAGATCGCAGAGAACGGTATTGATGTTGAGTAGTGCATCTCCGCAACAGCATAGAGGTCGGCGGCAGTACTGTAGTCGAGGACGGTGTTACGATGTCGCTACGAACTGGGAGATGCCAGTCGACGTCTTGCTGCTGGATGAGTTGTTCTCCGTAATATTTCCAATGCTACTGCCACCACAGCAAATGCTCTTCCAAGCAAGCTCCCTATCCACCATCGGAGAATTATTCCTCTTCCTTCAGCTCCTCCGGCTGCTCCTGCTCTGGCGCCCTGTTCTGCTTCTTCAACTCCTTCTTTGGCGGCCCAAGGTAGTACGAGCCCGGCTTACTCCTCAACGCCCACTGCACCGTAGCCTCCGAAGCCACCCGCATCCCATGCACCTCCTCGTACCAACGCTGCTTAGCACCACTATCCGCTCCCCGAATACCTCTGCGAGTCCTTCCCTGCCTACCTCCCCTCCCCGGCCCGCTACCTTGCCTCCCGCGGGAGTGTCCACTTTCCTGCCCTCCAAACCTCGCACTCGCCTCCCCAAAGTTCTCCCTCCGCTGTTCAAGATACTTGATCTTAGCATCAACAGCAGCAAGAAGCGTTGGATACGGGTCCGCAGCGTTCTGCAGCGCTGCGGCGTCGTCGGCTTCATAATGGCCGTTGGTAAAATCCCAGGACATCTGGTGTACCATAGTTGGCCAGGCTTTGCTTGTCTCCTTGCGGCTTTCGTAGGCGAGGTGCACAGCGACCATTCCTTGTGGCGTTATCTGGTTGTGGGCGATGTGTTGGACGATGAAGCCATCGACTTGTGGTTGCGGAGGCTCGACTGCCAGCGCTTCGATGGCCTGGAAGATGGCGACCGCTCGTTCCAGTGGTTCTTTGTGAACTCTGATGTAGGTTTTGGTACCGTTTTTGAGAATTTCGGTGAGCACGAAGTCGAGCGGCGCTGGGCTGATGCCTGTGAAGTGGACTTCTTTCTCCAGTCCATGCTGATTCTCGAGGAGATTGCGGATTGTGCGGCTGCATTTGCTGAGGAGACTTTCCGGTAATGTGCGAACGAGCGTGCTGGTGCCGTTTTTGGTGACGTAGATCTTTACTTGCGCCATGTGGAACGAGCAAATTGCAGAAAACAAGGGTGAGACTCGTTTGCGTCGAAGATATGAGCTATTTTGCTGCGGGAATACCTACTCGGGCTTGCAGAGGCTTTTATCGTGGTGCTGGGTAGCGCTGTGGAGGCTTGAGCTCAATTGGCCATGTTCGATAGGGCTGCGTATAGAGGAGAATAGGATTGTAGGTATTGAGGAGGTGAAAGAAAGGTTGCAAACGCCGTTCGGATCCGTGCATGGACGGGCAACCACATGTTTCACACTAGTGACGGGTGGCTGCATATGACAGGTCGTTGGATCAGGCAGCAAGGCCGAGATATGTGACTGGTTCGTGCTCTTTGCAATTTACCATTCGACATCTTTAGGCTCCTTATCGGCTTCCAACGTCGTCCGTCAACCTTCTACCCTTCCACAACATCTTCCAAAATCCGCATTTTCTACAACTCTACCAACTACCGGCGCATCTCGATCAACGACTCAGAAACACACATACCCACTACCTCAACGCCGAATCGCCACAACAGCGACATCCGCAACCTTCTCCACTATAGAACAACAGACATCTCCACCCGGTTCAAGATGAGCATCGTCCAAGTCTTCGTGAGTAGTCCTCCAGTACAACTTCCCAATACAACCGTGGATTTCTAACACTATATTTCAGGTCCGCTCCGCCGCCGACAACAGCCTGACTAAGGTCAGCCCCGACAACCTTTCCAGGGACAAGTTCTGCACCTTTTCGTTTGTCGCCCGCAAGGAGTTCGCCTTGGGCAAAGATGGCACCCGCAAGACTCTCCTGGTCATCGACGCCAACGACATCAACCCAGCGGCCACAACCAAGGTGCTCAAATGGGTCGCCAACAACAATATTACGATGCCTACGGAGATGACAGTCGAAGCACTCGAGGTAGAGGAGTTTGATCAAGCCGTCTACGTCTACCAAGCTTCACGTACTCTCGGCATCAGTCGTTTCCTGCGCGGCGAATCGTTCCCGCACCACATCTACAACTACATCAAGCAATCTCCGCTTCGTGCTGACGAATTTGCGATGGTGTTGGAACTCCTCCCCTTCGACATCGGAATGTGCAAGACTGCGAAGCACTGCACCCTCTACAGTTGCACGAAGTACGGCGTCGCTTCTGTGCCGGATATGGTGGGGATTGCGACGTACTGCGAGGAGAATGGGTTCTGGGATGAGATGGAGGCGATCACGAAGCAGATCCAGGAGTGCATGGCGAATCAGAAGGTGGAGGATGAGAAGGTAGCGGCGACGGTGAAGACTGTGCGGTTTGAGAGCAACTTTCCCACACTGGGTTGAATGTGCTGCGGAAGACATAGTAGGCACAAGTTACGTTTGAAGCATTGCGAGAAGTATTGCAGCTTCAGGATCAGTGGGAACTGGTTGGCTTGTCATCGTCTCACGGGCATAGCATCAAGTTGGAACCAAGTTATGATGAGTCGCAAGTACCAGGATGAGTACGATATGTGAGACGAACCTTTCAAACATACCACGGCTCTCTATCTTCTTTTCAACCTTCGTACTCTTCTCAATTCGCTAAAACCAACATTCAAATGCTGCCACTTTCGAGACCCAGCGACACATGAGTGAGCTGGTCTGTTCCGAACAGTAATCGCTTGTCAACTCACGAGGGAATCTCAACTTTCCACCACCCCTGATAGAATGACCACAGCCAGATTCATTACTCAGTAACCAACCGCCGCTACTAATCACTTAGGTTTGATGTTCTTTCCACTACCACAACGCCAGACCATTGGAGCCAGTCGTACCATAAGCGTGGCGTCTGCACAGGGGCAAGCTGTCGTCATCGGTCGGCGAAGGCCTCATGCCGTCGCTCCGCCACGGTATACAACAGATTGCAATATCGCTGAATGTAATGACCTAGAGCATCTAAACCCATCGATGTTGGATCAGGGCGACGTTGGCTCGCCTTACGATGGCATATAACACTTTTGGAAAGCGTGGTGTGCCGTGCGTGCCACCCTCGTTCATCGTTGTGGCGTGTGTTGCCTTCAGTTGACCTGTTGACCGGAGAAGAAGGTAACTGTGATCGACTGGTCTCAGTATTTTGTCGATGCTGCGCGTCGACTCCCATCCTTCTTGAAGCTGTCGATCCGTTTGTACTGGTAGAAAATCACACTGTTGTGGTAAGGGAGGCCATGGAGAAACCAGAGACGAAGTCAGGCTACCGCCGCAGCTCTAAGCTCGTCGATTGTGTCTATTTTGTCTCGACGTCGATGTCCGCTATGACCAGCTCCCGCTGGCAGATATTGGACATCTGGGCAGCGTACTGGCATAGAATGAGCGAACTCTTCGAAGCGTTGCTCATTCATGACATCTCCACGACTCTGCGACACATTTGCTGTCCGCTGGTTGTAGCTGGCCACCAGAGAACGCATCTGGCTGGTGTCTATGTTTGCCGCGGGCTCGCCATTGGGTCTGCCCTGTGCACATGGCTAGCCCTGTTGCGGGATGGGGTCTGCTTCCTAATGGCCGCGATGTCGCCGCATGTTGACTCCCAACACCCCACGATCTGGCACATGACGAGCTCCAGCATCCCACGATCTAGCACATGACGAGCTCCAGCATTAGCAAGATCGCTCGCTGCAGTAGCACGGTAGACAGGCGAAAATGGATTGGTAATACCCCGCACCATCATGTGTCGCGATGTGATCCCAAGATGTGACCTTCCGTGTAGGTCAGCGTCAACATCTCCGTAGCTTCAAGGTATGGCGACTCGGAACTCCATACTTCTCAGCTCCGTAAGTTCGACACTGCTCCATGGAGCAACAAGTCTCCACTGCAAACCAGGCTGTTGGGCAGTCTCCTGTTCATACTGATTTTAGCTGTATTATGGCGAGTAGAGAAGCATTCTTGTTCACCAGAGGAGCAGCAATAGCAGGGCTGATGGCAAAAGCGCTCTCGCTCAGGACAGATTCTAGCCGACCTTAAAATCTCCTCACGAGTATTGGGATCATCGTAGCAGTTCAATCATCGATAATATCATGCCGTGCCAGCTCTGCAACCGAGATCGTTCCCTCCGCTGGAGTTGCAGGTAGCGACAAGGTGTCCCATCGACTCGTCCTGCCTTCGTCAATCCCCGGCGATAGCTTCTTGTGCGCACTAAAGGCTTCGGCGATGCGTTGCCGGGTTGGTTGTCCGGGTCCGACGGTTCGATGCTTGATAGTGTTTCGGATCTCCTTGCAACGGAGGCAAATCGGCTGGATGCTACGGATTTCGAGGTGGAGATTCACGCATGCAGCTTGCATGAGTCCGTCATCCTTGGAAATCCAAGTCATAAGCACCTACAAGATGCACAGGGTGTGATATCAGTTCTCTAAGCGTCGATGATTCTCCAATGCTGCCAGGTACGCCGATGTAAAGCTCCAGATCGGTAAAACGCAGAGCTGCTCCTTCGACAAACGGTCGGGTGGCAGCGGTTGTCTGTTAGATCAAGCTGCAAATTCTATGCTCGTTAAAGTCGTACGGACAGTTATGGCCCTCTAAGCCGTAGCAAGCTAGTCAATGTGCACCCCGTGCATGAGCCAGGTGAAGTCTTTCAAGCCTTGGAGCGCAGCATTGTGATATTTTGGAGACTGCAGCTGCGGGTGTGTCGGATTGGGAACGACGTTGCGCTCTCCGCTATTCTACTTATATCTTGGTACATCTGATGAGCGTCAGAAATGCAAGGTCGCTGAAGCACAGAAGGGACATTGTGAGAAATCTACTTGAGAGAAGTGATTGAGTTCGTATCTCGGGATCGCTAAGAACAAGTATGAGCAATCTATTCTATTCTTTTAGCCCAGAGGGGATTGGGAAGAAGGCATCGTGTTGGTAGTTTCGTTCCTCCTCATCGTTCGCGAGTTTTAGCGGAAGTCCTGAGCACTTGCGAGATCCACTTCTCGCTAGATCTCCCATGCTTTCCAGCGAGTAGCAGCAGTCATGCGCTATGTGCCTCTCTTGGGGAGACCTCTCATCAACTCCGCCATCGTATCAGGGCCATGATGTCGGTCACCCTCGGATCTGGGTGAAGTGACAGCAGCGCCATGCTGGAGCTATACTTTGCTGAGGCGCGCGGATGGAGTTGCTTCGCGTAGACAGCAAAGACGACCTCGATGCGCTTGACGTTCATCATCTCAGCAGCTTCGATGCGCTCCGTCAATGCGAGAGCTTGGGCTTCGAGCTCTGTGTTCCGCTTCTCGAGGTCTGTGCTGTGCTAACTGCAGTCCATCTGCTGTCCAATAGTGACATGTTCAATCATCTTGGCGGCATCGTGGATGATAACCGTTCTGCTTCACGGCTACTTCGTACTCTCTGAGTGATGTACACTGCAGTCCATCTGCTGTCGACCGTGGTGACATCTTCAATCGTCTTGGCGGCATCGCGGATGTCGTCGAAGCAGAAGAGAATCTGGGTGTTGTTGGTGTCTTAACCCGGTCCTGTCAAGGCACTGCCAGTGATCTTGACTTCCAAGCCCAGCTGTGCGGTTGCGCAAATGCGAACTCCGTGGTGTATTGGATCGCAAGACCAGAGGAGTGACCTGAAACGACGTTCCGCAGGCGCACTCGCGGACGGACGTTGCAAGATCGCTGTTGGTGTCCGGATCGTACCGCGAGCTTGACTTTGAACTTCCTGGCCTCCGAGTCTTCTACACCGCCATGTTCACAAGAGCCAAGTTCACTCCTTTTCGTGTAAACGAGCTCCAGAAATCACTACGCAGCTGTGTAGCAGCCTTCGCAGAAGAAATTTGAGTCGTCGGTGTTGGTGTCCGGGTCGTACTGCGAGCTTGACTTGTACTTCCTGGCCTCAGGTCTTCTCCACGATCCTTTCATCGGGAGCAAGTTGACTCTTCAGATCCGGTGCCGCGTGGATAGAACTCTTCCTCGGCGCTCAATCTGAGTACTTGCTTTTTCGTCAGCGGCCACCTTCTCCCACAGTGTGCCGCTGATGCACGGGCTCATGTCACTGACCTTGGATTTGTGCTCCATCTTGGATCTTGACGGTGTACAGACCGCACGCATTTGTAACGAGTTCGCCATACTCTCGCATGGAGTGGCGAGGTTTATTCGGCGATCAGTCTTGAGGTTGAGAATAGTCGCTGTTAGTGTCTGGGTCGTACTGCGAGCTTGACTTTGAACTTCCTGGCCTCACGCCTTCTCAACCAAGGTGGGTTTTGATCTTCGTGATCAAGTCAGAGATCTCTGACCAGGCGTAGTCGTGAGGTTGGTGACGAATGGAAGTCGTCATACTTTCTTCGAAGTTGTGGTTGATACTAGCCAGAGCAGCCTTGGGTCGGGTGCTATACCATCTTCTTCGTTCGTACTTCTTGCGGTTAGCTGCACTCTAGAAGCAGATGTGTATTCAACGGCATGTTGTTGTGTATATTGTAGTGGTGAAGGAGAAGCCTTGGTCTGAAGTGCAAACATACTTCGCCGTCGCCCGATCCGGCGACCGAACGCCCCACATCGTGCACAGCCACATTCTTTCCTGTCGATCTTACGACGAGGCCTGCGTCTTCAACTTGATCAGTCGAGTATACCAGTCTTTTCCTTCGTCTGGTCTTTATAAGTTCTAGCGGTATCGACAACTACCAAACCCGATTGCAGTCTCGAAGGATCAACCCAACATGGCGGCTCTAACACTCCTGGACGTCCCGGTCGACATTCTCTCAGCTCTGCCGGACTACCTGGCCAATATCGAAGACTATACCAATCTGTCATCAACTTGCAGGCATTTGAAACAGTGTATGGAACACGCAACCCCCTCCGCTATCCTCCATCTCGCCGCCGCTCAATCGAACACCTTCTTCCGCCCTTCTCCCCACTTCCTCGTCTGCGCCACCGGATCCCAGCTCGGCAAATGGGCACGCCAATCGATTTTGAACGAAGCGATCCTCCAGACCAGACTAGAAAAAGGTATCGATGGCCTCATGGAACTAGTCCTCGAACACTGCGGCCTCACCCTCCAACGCATCCGCGAGCTCCACCTCATGCGCTTCTCAATCATCAACCCAGTAACGAACATCATCGACCAATGCGTCGGCCAACAATGGTACGCCGCCGAAGACTTCTGGAACGGTGGACGCAGCGACGCATACACGATCGACTCCGACCCGCCTGTTACTTTATTCCACCTGGCTATCTACGGCGAGCTATTCGGCCCTGACTTCGAAACTGTGCTCAATCGAGATACCACTACCCGGAGATTGAGCCTCGAGACGAGGTTGGAGTATATAAAGTACTGTCTCCCAGACTTCGCCACCGACCTGCACAACGATTGGGAGAAGGAAGTAGCAGAAGGGCGAGCCGATCCGCGACGAGCTGTTAAGCGCACTGGACCGTACAGAAACCGCGACAACGTTAAGAACCACAACATTGCTATGACGTGGGTGGTAAAGAGTAGCCGTTGGCGCCCGTATTGGAAAGCTGCTCGTCAACTAGCAGGGCCGGAGTTCGAAGAGGAATTTGAAGATGAGTGGTGGGGGTCAGATTCGACGGGTGCGGATGACTGGCGGCAACGGATGTGGGAGAATGTGATGATTTGTCAGGGTTTGGAGGGGATGGGGATGATTAGGCCTGGGTTGCAGGATGTCTGGATCGGTAGAATGAAGGAGTGGAGGCGGAAGATTGCTGCGTTGGATGAGGAGCCGGCTGTTGTTGATGTTGGACGACAGAGTACGCTGGAATATCCGTTTTTGCTTGGAGATTTGAGGGTGTGTGTCAGTGGGTATGTTGGTGGGACTTGAAGATACATCGGACATCTATATCATCAGACAGGCTAACAAATTGATAGTGAGGAGGAGGTCAGCATCGCTCGAATGGCTACGGGCCTTTCCGCAGGTGGGTTCTACGGTGATACTAGTCCGTGGGATATAGAGTGAGGGCAGAGTAGGTACGAGTCATCTCCGGTAGGTCGAAAGAAACGATGCCACTACAGTGCTTGATCTTGCCGGCAAGGCTACTGTTGTAGCTTCGAGATCGCTGTATATCAACATGCAGCGAACGTACGATTCCTAATTATCTCCCGAAGGTCAAAGCAGCCTCGTGCTACTACAGTGACTGATCTTGCCATCACGGCGGCCGGTGCAAGCTCGAGATCTATGTGTATCGACATGCAGCAACACTGCCCAGTCTTCCTCATCCCCTGTGGTCAAAGCAGCCTCGTGCCACTACAGTGAGCGATATCATCGGTTCCGCAGCTCGTCGGGTCTGAGATCGCTGTCAATCGCAGAATCGGTACGGTGTACTATCCGAACTATCATATCGTGACACCCCAGACTCACTAAAACCCGGCCGCAAGTTTTCAAGTCAACAAAAACGCCAGCACTCCAGCCATCAGGGTCGTCAAGGCCAGCGAAACCTGGAGAGTAGCACCTGCGTTCTTGCCTGCGGCAGTCGGTGCTGCGGTACCATTACCAGCGGAAGCCGGAGAAGTCATGTCGCTATGGCTTTCGGTACCGTTCGCGGCTGGCTCGACCACCTTCGGGTATGCGTCGCAGACAGCGCCTGATGCATCGGGACAGTCGTCCTGTCATTAGGTCAGCTATGCCTCTCATCTACAAAGTCCAAGAACATGACTGACGGTAATGCAAATACTCTGCTGCTCCTTCTTCCACTTATCCATTACACTCGTCGGCTTCGCACACTTGTTGCCGAAGTAGCCTTGCAAAGTATAGCCCACCAAGGTGACGTCCGCAGCCTCCACGCCGAAGCTGGCAGCGGCGAGGCCGACTTGCTCAATGAAGTAGCCGACTTCGTAGCTATCGAGAGCCATGTACTTGTGGGTGGTGTACATGGACGTCTCTCCGTTGTAGGCCGGGAAGCCTTCTTTGCCGATGTCGGAGCAGGCGAGCAGGACGCCGAAGTAAGAGTACAGCTTTGTGAGGAGGATGCTTCGTCTTATCAGTACAAGTCAGGCAGGGGGAAATGTATGGATCGTACCCTTGATGAGAAGCCAAGCTGTTGGCAGGCTTGCTCTCGGCCAGTGGAGCTGCGCCTCCGCCGTCGAGGAAGTTGACAGCCACGCCATGGTCTTTGCCGACGTTCGTGGACTTCAGAGCGCCGCTGAAGTACGGCACCAGGTTGACTTTTGTGCCGTTGAAGGTGGCATCTTTGGCCAGGATACCTGGAACCGCGTTGTGGTTCGGCTGGGTGTAGTTGCCGATGACCGCCGTGTTGACCAGCAGAGTGAGTAGTGTCAATTGCGTCGTCGCGTTGCTTGCGCCGAGGAGCAGCTTGCTGTAGAAGTCGCAGATGGTTTCGTTGTTGGGGCGGAGCTGCGCTTGCACGGTGGACGCTGCCACGAACAGGAGGAGTTGAGACGGTCTCATTGTGGGTGATGCGTTCTGTGTGCAGTGTTTTGTCAAGGTGGATGAGAAGAGGGAAGAAACGATCATAGCTGGGGTAATGTATCATATCGCGACCTGACGTCGACTGGAATGTACCATCTCCACGACTCCGAAAACATTCCAGTGCCTCAGACCTTGCTCCTGCGACCCCGGCCTTTGCGTCTCCTACGCCAAAACGCAGCCAGTACTTTCTTCATCGCCTTCGCGCGCTTCGTCATCTCATCGGATCCTTCGAAGCCACCCTCGTCAGTCATGCCCGCGATGAGCAACCCTCCATATTTCTCCTCAGTCCACAAATCGCAATAAAGGTCCATGATCACGTTCTCGTCCTCCCACAACGACAGACACCCGTCGCGGATTCCACGACAGGTGCGGGTAATTCCTGGCTCGAGCTGATTGAAGCGGTCCCCGTTGTTCTTCGTGATCATGATGACCTTGTTCGATGGGATGGCGTAGTAGTAAATGATCGGTTGCGCATCTCCGGCGGGAGATCCATGAAGCGGAGCATGACGTCTTGTGCTGTAGTGGCAGCGTGACAGATTTGTGGAGGGAGATGTGGCAGCTAGGAAGAATCACCACATCAGCCAGCGCGGGTAGGCGCCGAGTGTTCAGTATCGCCTACACGTTCTTGCGCGAGGCAGCCACTCAAATTGTAAGGTCTTGCTCAGATTTGAGGTTCAAAGATACCCGAGTCTCGTTCACAATCGCAGCGCAGAGGTTTGTTGTCTGCGGTCTAGGGTGAAGATGGGCTGTTGACGGCCAGGAGATTAGGGTTTTGCGCTTGGTGTGAGTGAATGTATGGATCGACCTGATTCAACTGGGTCAACCCTCGTCAAAGATATTAAAAGTGCCAATGCTCAAGAAAGTGAGCTGACAGCCTACATGCATCTACGGCTTTTGAGAGCAAGAGCATACCACTTCGCAGAGCCATTCGTTGGTCAGAACGCAAGACATCGAGCTACGTCTCCAGTGGCCTTCACATAATCTCTGTAAGCAGGTTGTCCACGAAGTACGTCGAGGTGCCGGTCCTTGATGAGCATAAGCGGAGTCGATTTGGGACTCACAGCAAAGTATATCTACGGCTTGTACGTCCCGACGGCACTCAGGTCCTTCGATTCGAGGTCGAGTCGTCTCCCCAACCGCTGTTCTCGAGTGCTAGGCATCATCACCGCTGCCACAGCACCGGCGGGAGTGCTTTGTCTGGATTGACAAAGCAGGAACAAGGAGTCTTGTACGGCCTAGCTCCAGCATGAGTTCTGTAATTGTTAATCACACCTCTTTGTTCTCTCCGGAACAGAAAATCCTTCGTCACGCACCCATCTTTCATTCTTCGCCACCGCATCAAGCAAACTTACCCAGACAACACCGAGCTACCCAACTCAACTCCATACACACGCACACCATCGCACACATCACACGGCAACCATGCATTTCATCCAATCCACCGCAGCACACGTGCTCACCATCATGGCCTTCATCGCCATGGCCTCCGCCGACGTCATGGGCAACGACTGGTCAAACGCCGGCAAATGCGCGAGCAAGAACGCCGATGCCAACGCCGCCATCGAGGCCTTCTGCAGCAAAGGCGACATCATCATCCCGTCTGACTACGCCAAGAACGGCGTCAACGTCGGCGGCATGGTCGCAAAGGTTAACGGCGATTGCGGCTGGCAGTGGTTGCCACCGGCGTGGTGCCGAGCACAGTTCCACGCCGTCTGCGCGCAAGGCGGTCAGCATGGCGGTGGGTATAGGCAGTTCAACGGCTGCCAGAACTTCCACATCATGCGGGTGAAGTACAACTGAGAGGAGGTGATGCGATGCGTGATTCCGTTCTGCATTCTGCGTTCGATTCTGGAGACAAAGAACTTCTTCGGGCGGTGGCATTAGATTTCTCAGTAGCAGCGTATGCAATTTCCATACCACAGTCGTTCTCATGGTCCTTCCATGTCTCCTTGGTTCACCTTTAGCATTCGCGGTATTCTGAAGCACTTTACCACAGATAGTACAGTCCAGCTCGGAGATCGTACCTGTGTAATGATACAAACTGATTGAAAGGCATCTCATGCATCTGATAGACTTGCGGTCCGTAGAATTACCTGGCCCACCGTAGTCAGTCGTACTTCTTCTTTTGATGACAGCAGACACAGGCCTCAGCAGGGTTACCAGAATAGTAGAACAAGTAACCTTTCTCTGTGCACGCCTTAGCCCTGTTAACCGACTAGAACTTTGTCTAAAGCGTGCCATGGAGGGGAGCGGGAACAGGCGAGCGGACTCTGTACTCTCTGCGCAGGCATTCTGATCTGGTTTGTAGGCCTCGGAGCCTCTCGAAGCCAGAATGGAAATACCACGAGTATGCTGAAATGGTAGCAGACGGAGAGACGATCCTGGTCAACTTCAGCCAGTGGCATTGCCGCTTGATATCTACGAGACGGAGGAGCGTCGATGGGTCGTTTTAAAGACCGCGGATGCAACGACCTCGACTGCTGCAGCCTCGCGCTCCTCTTCAGGGCTTTTCTTCCGGTCCGTTTATAGCTTGTCGGAACGCTGCCTTCGTTCGGTCGGTTTGGATCCTATGGATCTCCAGATCGATGAGAACGCAGTCATCACGCACCCAATACGAGATCCGATGTGGTATGGCCGAAAGTAGAGTCCTTGGTTCGACTGTCAGCTGTTACTTCACCGTACGACATTGTGTTCCTGAGGTGGGACGATCAATGAAGCCCATCGACTTTAAGAACATGTTTCGATTGACATGTTGAAGAGCCATTGATGAACCAACGAAAAGAGCATGCCGAGACATGACGAACGCGAGATGATCACGAAAGAAATACGAGATTGATTGGCTTTACGGCGGACTGAGGCGACCCAAAAGGACATGGAATTAAAAGTGAATGTAATTGGCTCCACAACGTAAGGATTATATACTATAAGTCACTAGCGTGATACTAGATCAAAAGGAGTAGTAGAGTGCCTATTGTATAGCGATAACTAGTGTCTATTCTATAAGAGGTAGCTACATACGTCGTCGCAATCTATATAGGGTGGTAACAAAAAGACTACAATCCCTGTAATGTGGAACGAGTAAGCTAGGCCTAATTTAAATTAAGGTTACGGCTAATCACAGGTGGCTGACGCTAGACAAGCAAGCCCTAGTCGCGTCGGCCAATTTTGTACAAAGCTACAAGTTAGCCTTTTACTTGTCTAGCGTCCGCTACCCGTAATTAGCCGTAACCTTAATTTAAATTAGGCCTAGCTTACCCCTTCCGCATTGTAGGGATTACAGTCTTTTTGTCACCACCCTATAGCTCGTGAAGATAAGATAGAATTTGCACGTGCGTGTTCACCTCGCCTTACTTCGCCTACATTACTAAATCCGGACTAGTCGATTACGACTAAAGGAGCGTTGTACAGACTATTCGCATTACGTGGTTACAAAAAAAAGAACTCTAAGTGGTGCCGTCGACGCTACCGTGCTAGCAAAGCTATTTTAATTCCATGTCCTTTTGGGTCGCCTCAGTCCGCCGTAGCTTTCAGAAGTACTGGGATCTTGCGATCAACTCTGTCATTTCGCGATCATTTCTGTCCATTTTCCCGGCATCTTCCTCGTTATTCGTCCTGCGCCTGTCTTGATACACCGTACATGTTGGGATGCATATTCCATATATCCTGCTATGTCTCGAGTGTCCAGCGATCGACATATTCGCATCCAGCGCAGGAAACGCTCGCGTGCGTGACTTCAACAATGCTGACTCTTTCCCTCGATTCGCCGCTGGACCTTGTTTCGAACATGTAGCAAACAATGCTATAAAGATTATATAACTCGCGCTCTGCGCTTGTCGACGAGCAGAAATATATTTTCACAGGCGCTGGATTCTTGTGGACAACTCGCCAACCGCGTGGCAACCATTTTGCAAATACACAACGCAGCGTATGCTGGACTTTGTCAGGAAAAATGCAGAAGAGTTACGGAGTAGTTCCTGCTTCATCAAGTCAGAATCATATCCGCTGGATACACCGGGCCGTCAGGCGACGTCGACACCATCCTTCAGTCTGACGAGCACTGCGGCCTTGGCCTTCCTCAGCCGCCCGAATGCTTACTCCAACCACCAAAATAGCAAGCACCAGGCGTCTGACAGGCTCCACAAACTCTCCATCTCACCTTTTACCGTGCAGCATTTGCGATCTCAGCTCACGATCTGCGACCTACCCTATGTTGATCTGCATTTCGCTGAGCGCGAGCCATACCTGTGTGTGCTAATACTGTTGAACCCAGACTGCGCTTGACCAGCATCCACTTCGGACATGCAAGCCACCTCAAACAGAGGCTGATACGGATCCCAGGATGGTCTCAACTGTAAGCCACATTTTCTGCTTCTTCTTTCAAGGCTCGCCTTCCCTTCTCCCAAGTCCGCGGCAGGCTCTCCCCTTCACTCCAAGCATGCCACTGCCCTCAGGCGCATACCACCCCCTCTCCCCAACCCCCAACTACCCACACACCTCCCAACGTCCCACCCGCAGCACATTCACCCGCCTCCTCCTCTCCATCGCCCTGCTCATCCCCCGTCTCGCAATCCTCGGCGGCCTCCTAGCCCTCTGCCTCTTCGGCATAAACTTCGGCAGCACCGTCCGCAACTTCGGCTGCGACCCCGACGGCAACGTCTGGGTAACGAGCGCCAACCGAACCTGTGGTCGCACAACTATGGCCTAGCCATCACGCTCGGGTTTGGCGAGTTCAACTTCACGCAGGCGAAGTCGATTGATGTGCTGTGGGATATGATTATCGCTCGTGGGAGTCAGATGCTAGCTGGACTGTTGCTGTATTACGTTTTCCGCGGGCCGGTGGTGGAGATGATGGGGAGGGATACGGTGCCGTATGAGAAGGTGCTGAAGATGGAGTATAACCCGGTTGGGTTCTCCGCCTGGCTGACGTATTGCAAGGATGTGAAGTGGAAGCGGAGGACGGGTTGGCAGTGGTTTACTACTTTCATGATGGCACTTTCAACTGCGTACGTTCTGATCATGCCGACGGTGGTGTCTGCTATGACGGGATATCAGTCGCTTACTGAGCCGTTGCTCAAAACGAGTCCGACGACGTTTATCTCCATTGCAGAGATCGAGCGATGTGCGTTTGTTGTGCAAGATGGTGGCCGGATTGGTTTGGAGGAGTATGCTTGCGGTGCCAAAGATACTGCTATGTTCTCCGAAATCTCAGAGTGTACGTCACGTTCCACTTCCACTCTCCCAGATTTCTCTGACAAGTCACAGACATATCCCACTACATCACCGACCCCTACCCCGGCCTCTGGACCGCCAACTCCTCATCCTCCGCCAACATCAGCAGCACGTTCCAAAACCATCAGCTCAACTCATCCCTCCTCAGCATCGCCCAAAACAACTTCAGCAACGCCGACACCATAATCTACAAATCCGAGACCTTCACCTTCGCCTCCATGACCGCTATGGGCTGGTGCGCGCCCCAACAAACCTACCACTGGGGCTTCTCGCTCATCCTGCTCTTCATGTTCTTATCAGTAACATGGATCCTGTCGATACCGCTGTACTTCGTCTACATCATCCATTTCTGGAAGACGTACCAGCAGTCCACGGCGACGGAGAAGGTGTTTGGGACGTCGAGGACGCCGTTGGTGGTGGCGGAGAGTGTGCGGTTTGAGCTTGGTGGGATGGAGGTTGATCGCATGGAGGAGAGGCAGATTAGGGAGATGTTGAGGAGCAGAGGGGCGGGGATGAGGGTGAGGCGGCAGATGCGGGAGAGTGAGGGGGTGGAGATGCGGCCGAAGGCGTGTCGGAGCCGGAATTCTACGCTCACCACAAGTTCGACAGCACACCTTGTCAGGGGTGGGAGCGAGACGGGGTTTCCGTGAGAGGCAAGGCATGAGCTAATGATTCGATGCCGGGCTTCCCTGAGCGAAGACTTGCTAAGCTGGAAGCTCTTGGCAGCAGCTCGTCGCTCCGATAGGAGTTTTCCAATCACCACGGACAGCTGGAATGGCCGGATGCACTCCCAGCTTGAGACAGAGGACTTAGTCGATGACGGCGAAGGCAGGAGCACTTCCACAACAGGGATCTTCTCAGCGCCTGGATAAAATTGCGGATATGTACAGCACCGCGGTATCTCGGATCGTGCTTGCCATGCCGCCGATAAAGCCTCCAGACTTCTACTGAAGCGCCTCGAGTCAACGCCTCCCGATACACTGAAGGAGCTACCCTGAAGCAGCCATCATCACGCAAAGAGCCAAGTCCACAGCTCAATTCCACCGCAGTCCAAACGGAGCCGGGTTGGCAAGAAAACGAAGAAGCCGCACGAGAAGCCAGAGACAACATTCTTCAGTCTCCAGGAGCACGAGCGCAACAATATCGCTGCTCTGTCTCACGGTGTGCTCGACAAAGGTGGCACCGCACGTCTCCTCGACGTTCTCTTTCAATATCGCGGCGATCACGTGCAAGCCATGGAAACGCGTGAGGAAGCGTGACGGAGCGGGTACAGAGGGGGGTACTATGCTTGAAACGCGGGAAGGTCACTCTTCTACGGTGGAAGGCAATGGAGCGGAGAGGCGAGCGGAGTGCTACCGCTTCACCGAAGCGTTCCACGACTGCGGGTATTTACAGAGGCAGACTGCCTTTCTGTCGCCCTCGGAGTCATCAATCACCATCAATGCACACTCCGACTTGCAATGCCGGGATTCGCCACCCTCTCCCATTCATCAGCAGCTTCCGCCATTGATCGGCCTGTAAGCCGTTGCGGAAGGCCGATCCATCAACCATGACAGTACCGCACGCACACTTGCCTTGCACGCCATCCATCTTCGACTAGAGACCGACGTCAGAGAACACGTTTACCGCGCAGAAGCCATGTACTTCCTCCCCTCCTCTCTTGAGCAGATACCTCATGTAACTGTGCACGATCCACGCACCATCACTTGCGGAAAGCTCTCCGCCCACGCCAGCCCACCAGCCAGCATGTGCGAGACGGACGGATGCACGCTTGAAGAAGCTTCATATAATTGGTTCGAGACTTCAGTGCATGCGTGCTGGATGTGGAAGTTTCGCTTGATGCTACGACGGGAAGGAGAAGGTATAGTGGCTTTTGATCGATGGCGAGCGATGGTGGTGATCAAGATTGACAATTGGTGAGCAATGTACGATGTTACCATTTATCCTCCTCTTTCTCTCATCTCGCTCTCATTGGTATCGTGCGCGAAGAAAAACCACGTCCTCGATCAGAACAACACCCACCCTCACTGCCATGATATCGAGGCCACGCCAGTCTCCCGTGCTCTTGTCCAACAAAACGGTCCTATGGCCTAAGCTTGCGCTTTTGCGTAAACTCAAGATCATACCGCAATGGCCGACCTATGAGAAGGACGAGATGAAGAGAGCTGAAGAAGAGTGAAAACTCGTGAGACTGCTGTTCTGAAGTTGCGGACACGAACTTGCATTACCTCCTCACTTCCATCCCATGGTATCGTGCGCAAAGCATACAACTCCCGCAAAGCAGACTCGCAATTCCATCCCTCCCACCACACCCATCCATCCTCCCCTCTCTTCCTCCCTGTTCCTCCCCAGCACAAGAACTCCCCAAGTACAGGACCTCGAGTTCCAGTCTTAGACGGCACTGCTCATCTTCCCACTCCTCCGCCACAGAAACGTGAACCCAATCAACACGATCGTGACGAGGAAGCCGATGATCTGGAAAGCGGCATCGGCCTTGCACTCGGTGAACCGGCTGCCGCTCGATTGGTCGAAGACGGATTTCGAGAGGATGATACTTGTCGCCTACACACCCAGAAACGTCAGCATATACGCATCGCTACGCAACGCCCCTCAGGAGCGGAGAGCAGAGAGAGGGGAGGTACGTACTAGCCCGCTAGCAAGATACACCAGCGCCGCTAAGCCGTCCAAAGCAGCCATGATCAACGCCGGCACGACCTCCATCCACGTCGCCACCAGCCCCACGATGGCGTCGAGCAGGCCGAGGGCGCCGACGCAGATGCCGAAGCCGACGGCGGGGATGAGGCCCTTGAAGTCGCAGAGGGAGTCCTGCTCGATGGAGTTGCAGAAGTCTTGGTATTTGGGGAGGAATTTGTGGAGAGAGACGGAGGTGCCTAGGACGACGGCGGCGCAGAGGAGTTGGAAGCAGCGGAGAGCTGTGAGTATGAGTTTTGAGGCGGCCATGCTATTGAGTCGTCTAGTAGAGTGTTGCGTGAGGGTGTTTTTCTGGTTTCTTGCGGAATGAGAGAGAACAAGTACGAGAGAACAACAAAAGTGGAAGGATGAATATCTTGTACTTCCCTCTCCCTCTAATAATGGTCATGAGGCACAGCCTAGACAGTTCGCAGCTCGAGTCACACACGGCGGCAAACATACAACCTCCCATCAAGGCAGCACCGCCTTCCTTCCCGCTCGATGAGCCCCCTGGCTGGACGAACAGCCTCTGTGGGGGGCCGTTTCATGTCTACAACGGGCATACCTGCATACCTGCCTGGAGGATTCGGAGTTTATTGCTGGAGGGCGGGAGATGATTCGCTCACACTGCCTTGAAGTACAGGTGCGATGGCCAGGTTGGGAGGGAGGGGGATCTGGTGCGTCCTGCGAATTTGCTCACTTACTCATCGCAAAGATGTTCCCATCTTGGAGGATGGAGGGTGTTGGGATGATGCTTGACGGTTGCCCTGGCTCCATACCGGTGAACGATGCTGCGCCGCGACAGTTTTGGTTTCAGGTTCTGAAGTTGCACGGGAGGAGGACCTGAGGAAGTGGAGTCTTGGGGGCGTCTTGGGGGCGGCTAAAATTAGCCTCAGCTGCGGCGTCTTAGGGTTAGGGTACTCTCGGCTGTGGTTCCGAGAAAGAGCTCGGCAGGAAAGAGCTCGGCGCAAGAAATTTGGCAGGAGCTCTCCACCACACACACACACGACCGCCCAAATCTACGACCCCCCTCACCTCTCACTGCACACCATGGCGGACCCTATCGATCTCACCTGGAACGAAGCCCTCTCCGGCGCCCTCGGCTCCATCTCCCTCGCCGCCTGGATCTTCCTCCTGGTCCCGCAACTCCTCGAAAACTACCGCGCCCACTCCGCCTCGGGCATCTCCCTCACTTTCCTGCTCATCTGGTTCGTCGGCGACGTCACGAACCTCGCGGGAGCGGCGTGGGCGGGGCTCGTGCCGACGGTGACCGCGTTGGCGGTGTATTTCTGCGTGGCGGATTTCGTGCTGATTGGGCAGTGTTTGTATTATAATGCGCTGAATAAGGGGGAAGAGGAGAAGGAGGCTGGAGCTGCTGCGCAGGGAGCGGGAAGGGAGGTGACAGATCCGTTGGGTGAGCAGAGCGAACATACACCCCTACTCGCCAACGGCAATGGCGGGGCCAGCAACAGCGCAGCGAAACCAACCAAGAGGAGATTGACCGATGTCACGGAAGAGAACCTCGGCCTGCCCGGCTCGCACACCCGCCGCCGCAGCACTCGCTCCAGCACCACCCGCCGCCGCTCCAGCAACACCCTCGAGCGCCTCCTCGAAGAACCCACACCCCGCTCCGCCTGGCTCAAAAACACCCTCTCCATCCTCCTCATCATCGTCGCAGGCGCCGCGGGCTGGGCGATCGCGTGGCGCACGGGCACGTGGAGACCGACACCCATCTCCGACGAACCCGGCGACCATGCGAAAAACACACCCTTCGGGGCGGAAGTGCTCGGCTACGCCAGCGCCGTGTGCTACCTGGGAGCACGCATCCCACAAATCATCAAGAACCAACGCGAACGGAGCTGCGAGGGGCTGAGTCTACTGTTCTTCTGCCTGAGCGTTATGGGGAATGCGACCTACGGGGCGGGGATTCTTTTTCATTCGGTGGAGAAGCGGTATTTTCTGACGAATCTGCCCTGGTTGATTGGGAGTTTGGGCACGATTGCGGAGGATGTGGTGATTTTTGGGCAGTTTAGTGTGTTTGGGGAACGGAAGGAGGAGGGGGAGGGGGGGTGTGCTGTGGAGTAGGACTTCGGTGGGCAGAGCGAGACGAAGGTGTCGGAGAGATGGGGATCGCGAGATGCTACCGTTGTCTGGATCATTGCTACCAGCTGTTGGTGCGAGATCCACGCGCCCTTTTGATGGCGGTTGAAAATGCTTCAAAACACCGCCAGACTCTGCCTCACGGTTCCACGCCAACACCTCCACGACTTCACCCTCTCACGGTTCCACCCCAGCATCTCCACGACTTCACCCTCTCGAAGACGACATATCGCGCCGGCAACCATCGAAAGGCTCCAGATCTCGCACGAAGAACGCCGTCGGATGGGGCTCGCGCCGGCATGGAAGCTGAAAACCCGGCGCACAAAGATGTCGTAGGAGCAAAAGCGTGCAGTCCTCGTCGATGAGACCTCGGTCGCTTTTGAACGTGTAGCGCGGCTCTGCATGCGACCGAGGGCTTTCGACGGCGGTGGACCTGCGCTGAAGACCATGAGGGGTACTTGATGGAGCATGTGTGAGGACCGCATCTGGGTTCTTGGGCGGGATGCGCGGCTGTTGGCATTGCGAGGTGGGCTTTAAAGGACAGGCGTGTGGCAATGCCGGACACCAAATCGGCAAGGCGAGGGTGTGGAGCAGACTGTCGCTAGCAGATGGAGGGAAGATGGGGTATAAAGATGGGTATTCACAACTATCTGGAGCCCCACCCGTTGGTCGGTCGTGCTCGGCCAAGCAGACACACGAGTGCATGCACTTCCGGCGATCCGTTCTGCTCAGTGCCTCGGCATTGCCCGGTATTCCAAACGGCGAACCACTGTCGACTTCAGCATTGCCTCGTTCTGGAACCTGGATTCGATTGACGACTGAAGACCGACGAATTTCTTGCGGGTCGTGAGCTAAACTGGGAAATGGAGAGGATGATACTTGTTGCACGCCCGGGAATTGTCAGTCAACTGATTGCGAACTCACCAAAGTCGCGGCTGGCCGACGCCTGAATGAGTGTGGGGTGGTCTTCAATTATGGGTCGAGAAAGCGATATCAGATGCCAAAACGGGATGGTTTGGGCCAAGGCCAAAGCGAAGATAGGCACGGCTGAGTTTTGTGGCGGTCAGGACGTCATCGGGATCTGTGAGGCGCTGAGGCACAACGGTGCTGGATGAAGAAGAGAAAGTGTCGACTTTGCGGGCAGATGTGCAGGAGGGTTATATCTGATGGGTCGAAGTCTGACACAAGGCCAAACGAAAGACTGATATCGCGAACAAGCCGCTGGTGCACGGGTTGCTGCGACCGTTCTTCCTATGAAGACGTTCTCCAGGATTGGGGAGAAGCGCGCGGAGACTACGGAGGAGTAGGCGCAAATCAGCAGCACAACATGAAACGAGCAGAGTGCAGAGCGTGCTTGCTACTTCCGACCAAAAAAATCCCTCCCACGACTCGCGCAGAGACAAATGTCACGGCGAGCGTTCGTGGTGGGATATGAAGATGCTTAGCACATGTCCTCCTTCAAACCAGCAGACGATTGAAATTCATCCCTGGCCGAAATAGCACTCCGCTAGCTTGGTTGACGAAGTGCAAGACGCCAACGCTCTCTGAAGGTCCGTGGAGTTCTGAAAAACGGAGATCAAACTGGGTCGTGGCGTATGAAGACAACGATACCTGCTTCACATACGACAACGCCACTTCGACTCCTGGGTTTCGTGTTGTTGCGATGCGCAGCAGTGCGACCATGAGAGGGCCTCGGATCTGTGGACGTCAACCGCGAGGGAGGATGTTTTGAGGCCGGGCCAAGGATCGGACCGGAAAGATGAGCACGGATGTGTTTTGTGATGGACTCGCCACAGTCGCTATTGGCCGGTGGTATGGATACGAGCTGCCCGGAGGTTGAGAGGAGGACGGCAGGACGGGATGGTGAGGTATTGCGCCGGAGCGGACGGCGAGGGATCAAACACGCGTGAGCTTGTGCCGATCATGAAGTTATGAAAGGCCGCGGCTTGCAAGCTTTGGTGATGTGCGGTGGAAGGCAGGTAACTTCGAGTTCTCGACTTCACGTGCAGTGTGCGCAAGGGCTTTTCATCACCATCGCAGTCCACCAGAACGGCCACGACAACGGCGAGTACAGCACGTCTTTTTACCCTGCTGCGATGGCCCCTTGGCACCGAACAAGCGGGCGAAGGAGATCTGGCTATGCTCCAGCTGGCCACGTGGGTGTGGGCGCAAAGCTGGTACCCATTGCGAAAGCACGCCTTACAACGAGCACGGTTATAATGACGACTGGAACTATTGAACGGTCTCCTAATGTGCTGCCTTCCGGCTACTCGAACTTTCTCATGTGGCACGACGTTCGGCCTTTCACCCCCGGCTCTCCACCAATGTTCTCGTGCGAAGTGCTGCTTTAGGCGACTTCTCTTCCGAAAACCGACTTTTCGCGATTTTGGACGCCACGGATTCGGCGGTTTTCATGCAGGTGCGGGAGGCTTGCAGCGGGTGTTCCTGGAATTGTTCTATTTCGGTACGAAGGCCGCGAGGCACGAGAACGCGACCCCGGAATCCGGAAGATCTTGTCTTCGGAAGTGTCTTATAATTAGCATGCGACGGCAATGCTTCGACGGCCTTCTGGGAGCTTATTCGAACACGTACTCCGTGCCACGGTGCAGATCTCAACCACGTTTTCTCTTACCACGGTCGGGCATCTGCTTGGCACGCTGATGGCGAAAGCTTGCCGGCAACGACACTTCGAGGCTGCTACTTGATAGTCTCTTCGCGACATCTGCAATGGGCATTGGATGTACCTCACTGGTATGCTCCTTGAACCAGCAGCCAATATTGCGGCGTTGCTGCAAACGCCCCCGCCCGAGCGTTTCCCGCCTTACGCAGCTTGCTTTCCGACCCACCGACCCAGAATGCACCTCGCACCACGGATCCGCACGTGGATCGCAGGTACGATATGTTGTGCGAGCCTAGACTCCGGAAAGGCCATGTCAGCTTCCGGTAACGCGTTGACAATAAAATAACCCCATATCCTTCAACCTGTATTCCCCCAACCCAGTCACTCGTTACTGCTCACTCGCTCACTTCGCTTTGCTTCACTTTCCCACCACCAATCCATCGATTCCTTAATCACAGCTATGGTTCAATTCACGTCTGCCGTCCTAGCTCTCGCGGCTTGCTTCGCGCCCATCGTCCTCGCTGCACCAGCGCCTCAAGCCACATCATCAGAAACCACTCCTGATGTCATCACCCGCGCTACTGTGACTTATACGTTCCCGAACCTGGTGCCTGGTAAGCTCACCATTCATTCTCTATCCCATCAGTCCCACAGTATCCGAGCAAGGCTGACCGAGAGTGTTTGATGCAGCGGGCACAGTAAACATGGCCATCTACAGCACCGCCACCGACCAGCCCGACGGCAGCGATCTGCCAATCATCCTCAAGCGCGAAGATGATCCTCCTGCAGCCGTGATCAGCAACGATGCGGTGACGTACACGATGCCGAACCTCGCGCCGGCGGGGACGGTGGATATGGCGGCGTTCACCACGGGAGGGCAGCCGGCTACCACTGGGTTCGGGGCGATTGCGAAGAACTGAGGCTGAGGCTTCGCGTGGGTGGAGGATGGGAACTTGAGTGGTGGAGACTGAGAACGTAGAGGATAGGACGTAGTGGGAGAAACCGCGAGGCTCGATGATGAGGAGGCGATGTAATAATGGCTCGCTCTGCAGTTTACATGAAGAAAGTATACATGGCCGATACTGCGATGTGCAGTCCAAATGAGTTGAATGCCCGAATCGCACTCTCAACAGTGTTGTCGCCGGACTCAGTGGGCGTAGTGTTTTTGTAAAATGATCCACTTCGTCCCCACTACAGCGCCAGGATGCGGTATGTATAACTGCGAGACGCTTGCGCCGCCATCGACGCTCTTCCACTCGTTGTACGGTTCGATATCGCAACCCTGCCATCCCTGACTCGTGTCGAAGCAGGCGGTATGGCGCTTGGACGAGCACTGCCTCAACGCACGTGCGAAGGACGCCTCACCTCCCGTCTTGACAATACCTAGGTATGAGATGAAATGTGTAGGGTGTTTCTCGACTTTAGACTTCATCTGCCTTTTTACCCTTGTGGTATATAAGTTGCATGATGGCTGAATTGCGGGAAGTGAGGCCGTTGGGGCTGCTGTATGTGAACTGAACCTGCCGCTGGGTATACTTGTCTTTTTGGCCGGAGCAGTATAGTTGACGAGTGCGGCAGCGAGTTATTCTCCTCGTCGAGACATTCTCTTGGGTTTTACAACTGCGTAGGTTCGTATCGTCCCGCCTTGCATGATTCTGCATCGGGTGGCTAAGGGAGATAAAGCGAATACTTCTCGCTATGCCATCCGGCTTCCAGGTACAGATCTGGAGGCAACGTTCCGGCAGAGTTTGAGAGATTTGATTCAGGCGACTCCGGCTCTGCAGGTGAGTATTCGTGGCGAAGATTCGAAGACCTCGGTTTTCGTCCGGGGCGGTGAGATGAAGGTGTCGGATCATTTGCGGTGGACCAAGGTGGGGCCAGGAGACGAGACAGAGCCGCTTTTGAGAACTCTTGAAGAGCAGCATGGTCGAGCTTGGCCAGATGTTCATCGGCGTCCGCCATGGACGGTCATCTGTACTGAGTTTGCGCCTCAATCTGGTCCTGAGGATACAGACACTACTGCGGAGGTCGAGGTGACGTTCGCGGTGCACCATGCTGTTGCTGATGGACTGAGCACGGTTGTCTTTCATCAGCAGCTTCTGGAAGCGCTCAATAGACGGCTGGGTGACGACAATACCGGTAATGCCGATCACCTGATCATGATAGAAGATGAAGTGATCCTGGACCCACCAGTCGATAAAGTGATCTCCTTCGAGCTGTCCTGGTCGTTCTTTCTTTCGACACTCTGGAACGAGTTCGGTCCACGATTGCCTTTCAGTGCTGCGCTTGTCCCGCCTTGGACCGGAAGTGTGGTCGCCACCGAGCGCAATACCGTCAACATCCGTTTGATCGAGCTGCCATCTTCTGCTGCTGCGGAGCTTCTCATGAGGTGCAAAGCCGAGAAAGCGACCCCCACGTCCCTCCTCCACGGCATCATAGCGTACTCATTCTCCCGTCAGCTCCCAGCCGAAGCCGCCGAAAGCTTCGTAGCCCAAACATCCATCAGCTTGCGACCATATATGCGCAGCGATGCCAATGCGCAAAACCTGATCGGCGGATACTGCACCTCTCAATCCCACCCCATCGCACCCTCGACTGTACTCGCTTTGCGAAGCGCATCCTCACCCATCGCCCAAATGCCAGCAGAGATCGAGATCATCAAACTCGCTCGTACCATCAAGGCCGATCTCCGCCAGCGCCTCGCCAGCCTGCCCAAGGATGACGGCAACGGCCTCCTCCCCTACGTCAGCGACTGGCGCGAGCGCTGGAACAAGATGCTTGGACAACGTCGGAATGTGACGTGGGAGGTCTCGAATCTTGGCGCTATAGCTTGCAAGCCCACCCAAGGCGAGGTGCGCTGTGAGATTAACAGGGTGTTGCTGACGCAATCGGCTAATGTGGGCGGGCCGGCGATGTCGGTGAATGTGGCTGGTGTGAAGGGCGGTGCGTTGGCTGTGACGGTCTGTTGGCAGGAGGGCGTTATCGAGGTGGCGGTGATGGAGGGACTAGCGGAGGATCTGGAGCTGTGGTTGGGGAGGCTCGGGAGTTAGTGAAATCCGGGAGCGGCGTCAGCGATGTGCTGGGCTCGAGAGAAACTGTGGTAATGTTGAGGATGGCGGCTTGACCCGGGGCTGTTGGAAGTCTATGGTAATGTGTAACGTCTGAGCGTGTCACTCGTTTGAAGCGCTTGTAGCTGAATGTAGACCAGCTGATTCAGGGTCATCATTGCCGTGTGTCCTTCTCTGCAGTGCCGCACACTGCTCTGCTTCACCATCTAGCGCAGAAGAACGGTGCTCGTGGCCAACCGAAGCAGAAGCTACCACGATTGGACCGGCCGCATGATCAAGATAGCTTAGTTCAGCATGAGTCACGCATGGCCTGGCGAGTCTCGTTCGCAGAGTCGATCGCAGACGTGCGTATCTGTCGTGTAGAAAGCCAGTGCGGTGAGCACAGCTAATTGCGGCTTCAACTTCTCCATTTGCAGGATAGATGGAATACGCAAGACAAGGTTGCAAGGTATTGAACAGACGTGACAGCAGGAATAGGTTCACCAGGAGCCGAGAAGCGTGGTGGCGGGAAAGAGTTATCTCAAGTAAGAACAGAAATGGCTTGCGACTTACCTTCTCACCCGCACGAAATGGTACACTCAAGAAAGGCCACCGTGCTGCGAAACGTTGGCCAAGTGTGAAAGACGACCAGGACAAATGGACTGTCTTCTGCGAGACATGGCGAGTTCATCAGGTGAAAGTCGCAGGCTCTAGAAATCCTGGCATTAGGAGCTGGTGTCGAAATGTGGTCGGACCAGCTTGAAGACTACGGCAGAGACTGTGAGGTGTGCTATGTGGAGAAAGGACTGATGACCGAATTGAACGAGCAACGCCATACTACTCGCCTACGTTACCGAACGAGACATGACGTTTGAAATTTTTCGTCGCTGACCAGATGGAGTGGAGTCGTAGATCTCGTCCGAAGAAGACAGGCGATGACCTCGGACGATGTTGGCGCCAGCTCGGCACTTCTTCGCGAGGAGTTCGTATGGCCTGATTCGAAGTTAGAATAGGCTTTCGTACTGCGCCTCCACCATGAGCACGTTCTCGAGCATCTTCGAGCTGATAACGAGAAGGGTCAGCATCGATGCTGATGAAGAAGAGATGCACTGCTGTCGGAAGAATCGTCTTACGCCTATAGAACAATGTACAAAACCAACAGTGTCGTACAATTGGCCAGAATACGAAAAGTAGGCACATGCAGGGAGAGCCCTATAGAGCTAGCATTGGAAGCGTTTTCGTATCGTGAAACAAGAAGGGACCGGCGTCCCGAAACGTGTAGCGCTGTGAGGGAGGTGGAGACGCTCACTTGACCTTTCTTCCGTCCACCCTTTGAGAACATGTCTGCGAGAAATTCGGGTATATGGGCGACGAAGAAAGATACACGAAAAACAACTTCGGTGGAAGAAGAGAAGAGCCAAAAATAGCACATCCGCATCATTGACTTCCGTGTGGGGAAGTGGTGGGATCGACACTCAGCCTTGATTGAGACAGGCCCAAACATCCAACACCCTCACCACCACCTCCAACCCGCCTCAAAGCCGCAGGCCTCGTCGCCGCCATGATCGAAGCACGCAACCACCCCCCAAAATGGGATCCGCCGTCGTCAGGCTCAGCGATTCCGTCCTCATCATGGCCCGAATCTTACTCCGCCTCCTCATATTCAGGCTCCTACTCTAGCAGCTATATTGAAAGCAAGACCATCCTGACACACTACGCAGTACACAACACAACCATGGTTGGAGCCGGGAGACACCACACCACTCTCAACACTCATGCAACGCCGGTAACGAGCGAAGCGCTGCACCAACCAACGAGGTCGCAGAGCGTAATACCCGATAACTATCCCGATTCCCCACTCTCAAACGCCAGTCTAGCGGCTTCAATCCTCATCCCCATCATCTTCCTCCTCTCCGCCGCTGTCCTCGCGGTCTTCCTCCTCCGCCGACGGAAACGGAAGCAACGTCTCCCTCCACCACCACCTGGGTCATCCTCCTCCTCGACCTCTCTAAACCCTACTTCCACAACATCCACCACTCCAGCTGTAGCGGAACTCACAAACGAAAAACGCCGCTCCCCACTCCGCCCGTTCCGGCAAAGCCTCCGGCAATCCCTCCTCTCGCAGAACCACGCGCGCAACTCTATCCGGTCGTCTGCTACGCTCTCATCAGCTCAGCGAGAACCGCCGATCGCGCAGCAGGCGCAGGGTCAGAACACGAGTTACTATACCGGGCTAGATACGTGGTCCGCGTCCGGCGATTCGGCGAGGAGTGTGCGGAGTGTGAGTGGAGAGTACCATCGTGTGAGCGCGGGCGGGACGACGGAGTGGGATCCGCCGCCTCCGTACAGCGTACCGGGGTCTGGAGAGGAGGTGGTGCCTGCGGTGTTGGGTGCAAGAAGTCCATTCGATGATCCTGAGGGAGATGAGGACGAGGACATGGGAGGAGGGGTGGTCGATGGCTTCGCGCCACACAGGCATCATAGTGGCAGGAGTGCGGAGTTCAGGAATCAGGATCAGCGGCCGGTGTCGTATCTGGATGCTGAGTCGCTAGATCAGAGGAGCGATGATGGCGATGGAGGAGGAGGTGGTGAGGAGGCGAGGGATCCGTTCATGGATCCTGCGGTCAGTCCGACGGCTTCGAGTCAGGATTTGAGGGGGTATGGACGATGATGAGCGTGGGTTCGGCATAGAGAAAGGCCCTCGAGAATTGCGTTGCAAGCGTGGTGTTTTGGGTTGGTGTTCTGCGTGGGAGGACACTGGGTCTGCCGATGCATTCTGCGGTATAAGTGATATACCACGAAAAGCAAGCGAAAGTTGCCGAAAGGCTCCAGACACAAAGACGTTGATATTTCCTGTTCACAGCGAACGCATGTCGCAACCGCGGGCACTTCGCCGTCTCCCAGATGTGCCTAAGGTGAGCTGTATGGCTGTTCATACTATTCCATTGACATATGCTTTCTCAGGTGCATTCTGGACACTCTAGGGGCGAAGAAGTCGAGAAGCCGGGTGAGCGAAGGACGAAGAAGACCCAAATTCTGGATGACGAGGAATAGTTCCATCATCCCTGGCCCAGTTTCTATACCTTTAAGAATCCCGTGAGGCGAGCGTTGGCAGCGCAATACCATTCATGTGCGTGTTCACCATCCTCCATCGGCTTTGCAAAGACGACTTCTTCTCCTCTTGCTCGGCTCCAACATCCAGCACGAAAGCTTATCTCGACCTCACCTTATCCGCAAAACGTACATCTCACGAGGATACATCGAGCTGGTGCTACCGTCCGAGGCGCTCGTTGTTGAGCGGACAGAATCCGCACTTCGAGACGCCTGTTGCGATCATGTCACACGGTCTTCATCAGGCGTACACCATTGCACGATCTCACCTCAGCAGTTCCAATCATCATGCACTGCAGACTTCCGACGTTTTGTTGGGTGGTTGGGGAGGCAGTGAGGACGCGGAAGCTGATACGACGTACAAGGATACGTCAAACTGCTGCATAGGATGGTTCTCCGAGGCAGCATCAGGCACCGTGAGGCGCTCTGCGACCTCGATCGCTCGCTCACAGGTCTGAGACACTGAAAAGCTGAATGAATATGCGGCTATGGTAGTAGTCGTACGGTGCCTAGCCACGCCGCGTGGACCGCTTCCATCTCCACATACTCGCCTCCAGCACTGCGTATCCTCTCCCCTGCCTTCTGCCATCGTGCTTGGTTTTGTCCCGGATTGCAGTACATATCTCCGATTTGCTCTAGCCCCCGTCGTAGCGTGAGCAAAGGTGAACGAACTCTCTCGCCGCTGTCCCCACCTGCCTCCATCAGCCTCGCCAGTACCTCGGCTTTTGAAGCATCGATACTAGCAAGGCATATGACGCTGATCAAATCGGCCGGTAGCAACTCCCACAAACTCCGCTCGTCCTTTTCCAGAGCGTCATCGAAGAGCTGAACATCAAGCTCTAGGTGCTGTAGCTTCGAGAACCTGCGCAGATCGGAGATGCCAGCCTCGATCTCACCGTAGAGACTGTGAATTGTAATCGACAGCTCCGTCAGCGTGTCACTGCAGTGCTCCGCTAACGTCGCGAGTACGGCCGCAGCGTCCCAGTCGTGGCCATCGCCGTGCCGCTTCACTTGGTGCGCATATCTGAAGATCCGCAGAGCGGGAGTGTAGGCGAGGAACTTGGCGAGTTGTTCGCCCGTGATCACGCTGTACGCTAGTTCCACGCACGTCAGGCTAGACGCCAGCTTAGGATAGCACCAATCGAACGGGCTTGTGTCCTCCACCGCGACGAAGTCGCACCCTTGGAATTCCTGCAGCCCGCGGAGCGCGAAGAAGGCGCTGTAGTTCTGCAGCTTGGTCGTTACATCGTAATCGCCGCCCCCGGGTACGACGAGTTTATGAAGTTTGACGATACCTGAACCATGTGACCTGGTCGCCAAGTCGTCCAGAAGCTTCTGAACAGTCGCATCCGGAGTGTCCTGAGTCCACTCGAAGGGAAGGGTCAGGGTGGTGAGGTTTGGGAACAGAGCCAAAAGGAAGGTCGTAGAGCTGTTCGGCATCAGTAGTGTTACACAGTTTCGGACGCTTAGATACGCACTAAAATTCACATTAGCTGATTGTGAGAAGCGCGCCAAAAGATCATTGCTCACCTAATGGTAGGCCGAGTCGGCCGTCTTATGCTCATCCTCTATGCCTTGCATCCATTCATTGGTATCAAGATTGGCTACCGCCAGACTGGATGACTCCCTGACAAGCCTTCGAATACTTCCAACTCCATCGGGATCGTTGAGCAAAGCAGGCCATTTTTCCGACGGCAGCATCCCGTCGTGCGCCACCTGGCAACGGCTCAGGGCGGCGGTGCGAACGTACTCGGCGACGACCGGATCACTCGCGAGCAGATGCAAGAGCTCCAGCTCACAGTGGAGAGTGTCATTGTAGGCGAGATGTCGGTATCGGCGTTTGTATAGATTATGCTTGTCGATGAGTTTGTCTGCGGCGGCGTGAATCGTCTTGCAGCTGAGCACGAACGACTCGAAGTCCTGTGGAGATGTGAGTCGGACGGTATGGGCTATGAGCTCTGTCGGCAGTTCTAAGAGAAACGACATGGCAGTGGTTTGTGAATTTGTTTCCATGGATCGCCCGTTATATTTGAGTATGAGAGGTTGTACATATGCGGCAAGATGTTCTCTAGAATGCACACCACATGCCAAGCCGGGAGAGGACATCCATGACTTCAGGTTCTTCGATATCTCAAAGACGCAGTGTCGTCTGTCGCCATACTCTCACCACTCCAGCGCCGTCCACCTCTTCTTCTCTGATCGCTGTCACGAAGCACTCGTGACTCCTCCTCCGTTACCAGAAACTTCCTCGTATACTTCAAGAGCGGCGAGTAGTAGCATTGGACTACCACGTCAGCGCCACCGGGTTACTGGTGGTTCGGTGGTGTTGTTGGAAATATGAGCCTGCACGCTACAGACTGCAGTTCTTCCAGCAAGTGGGTATAGGTGTTTCAGTAGTTGCCGAGATCGGGACTTTTGCGACATCTGCCGGGAGCCTGCAACGGGAGATCTACACTCGTGCCTCTGCGTATTGGAGGATAAATCGTGGAGTGCAGGTTGCGGAGAAATTCATCTATGTCCATCGAGTATGGTTCCTGTACGTAGATGAAGCTACCAACATAACGATGCCGCGGTCGAAAAGCTTGCCTTCGAGGGTACATATCCCCATCGTCCGCCACCTTCACGATCGAGGACTACCATCTCGAGACTCGCCATTAAGATGAATTGGCTTTTAACCCTCGCTTCGCTGCTCACAGCCTTCCATGGTTTACGAACAGCCGCAGCTCAAGACCTTCTCACCAACGTCACAATCTTCGATCCGCCACAGGCGTACACCGTCCCTCGTACCCTATACGCCCGGACGTTGCTCCTCCAGCACAAATGCAAACCCAAGACAAGAGTCTTCTCCTTACAACGTCTGGACTCCCGCGGGCGGCAAACACGGTACCATCGTGGCGAACTGCGGGACTTTATCTGAAGTCTTCATCAACGAGAAGCTCGGTGCGCCTGATGCGTGGGTGAAGGTGCCGACGCCGGAGGGGATCAGTTACACGCGGACTCTGTTGGTTCTGCCGGACCCGAGCGAGATTCTGATTACCGGGGCTGGAGAGTTGGGTGGGGAGGAGAATAGGGTGACGACGAGCTCGATTGATTTGGATGATGTTGAGTAGACGAGACTGGTTCCGCAGCAGATGCGGTACTAAAGCTGATCTCGGTCATATTGATTGTGTTCTTAAGCTTTCGCGCCGCCTGCATCAATTTACTGGCCCCGTGGGTATAACTCAAGCGTTCTCCGGTGCAAGTTTTCTCTTTCAACGTTCTCGTATGCAGAGCCCGGGGCAGCAAGCTTCCCGGTCGTTCGGCTGTACGAACACCACGACAACAGTGAAGTGGCGTGCAGTGAACATGAGTTTCCACCCTCCTCAGCCATGTAGGTTCACATCTTCGAAACACATCACCTGACCGGGCGGCTTTGGCTTTTGTAGAACGCGGGAGCTTATCAACCGTGATGCGCCAGATGTGCCATATGTTGAAGGCATACTGGGAAGGCTGGCTCGTGTCGACATCGAGGAGCTCGAACCAGGACTGATGAGCTGACAAGAGGATCTTACGTCCACACCAGGATGCCGCTCGCGACCTAGAGGACAAGCTCGAAGAGTACCATGATTCTCGCTCCCGCCGTTGCGTTAGTAAAAGCATCTCTTCTTCTCATCAGACGAATGTGTGGATAAGGAGGCCGCGGTCAAGCGCCCGTAATCAACGCTGCTCAACGCCGACAACTCTCACATACAACGTGGACATAACGCCATTGTGGCTTGTGTGTCCGGTAGTTTACGTACAGAGGGAGTTCACGCCATGACCTCTTCCCTTTGCTGCGTGAGGTCTCTGTGATGCTCTGTAGCGTACTGCTGGTGCGCTGTTGGTGCTTTTCGGACCGTATTCAGTGAAAGTCGCGATCTGCCTGTGGGATTCCGCTCCAAGTGCTCACGAACCCGTTTGCCAGTTTGCACGAGCCGTGTTACAAGCGTCGCGAGCTCATTCCGAACAGACTTCAGTGCCTCTCGAGACATATGAGCGTACCCACAACGCAAATCTCCTCTTCGCCAATACTAAGAGATCCGCCGCATCGCATACATGTTCCAAGGTTCGTCCGCAGATGCGCGTGCCAGATACGGCCGTCCACCCCTTCGATGTAGGCAAAGTGGCGTTGCGCAAGATAACAGTAGCCACAACAGCAGAGCTCACCACCAACACCTGCCTCGCCGAAAGCAAAGCCAGCAGCCAATCCGAGACCACTACGGCGACCGCTTCTCGTCCAGATTGCGTCGACGACGTTGTGCTTTTAGGCGATGATGCTTCCGGCAGCGGAAGTTGGAAACCGCCATTAAGCACTTTGAGCTTCCCCGTGAAGCTCGAAATCCACGGCCATGGAGTCTCAACCAGAAGCATGCCTCCTTAATCCCTGATCCGAAGTCTGGCTTGGGCTATCTCGACATCGACAAGCCTAGTCCAGGACTAAACAGCCGCAGGAGGGACCGAATTCGGCCTCGGGACGGTGACCGGAGCGTGCAAAGGGGTTCAGCAGAAGGGCATGCTCTCGCCTTCATCGCGGTTCGGCTGGCTACGATGCCGAATCTCTTCGGCAGCTCAACAGGTAGTCGGGAATGACGAGCTCGCAGCCCGGGAGCTACAGCTTCGCGCTGCTTGGGCTGAGAATTGGGGCCACTGAAAAGGTCGAACAAGGCTTTCGAAAGCGAAAGGAGAAGAGAAAGAGTTGGGTTGTGCTTACCGTACATCATGAACCCTCACCGTGGTTGAAGAAGCAACGTTGGCGGCGAAAATGAACGATTGCGTAGGAGGTTGGCAGGTTCGTGGAAGGCGGCACGACAACAGCGGTTTTCCCACCACCATAGCAAGTTGAACCAGGACGTCTGGATCGTGGAAACTTCTGGACCGTTCAATGAGAACGGCTCGAATGCAAGCTCGGGTGTCTTGGGGAGATTTCGCTATAGTGTACCGTAGCTGCGCGATCGTGATGTTTTTTGCTTAGAATACACAGGGAGCACAACGTGGTACGAAGTTGTTGGAGAGGTTGACTGATCACATCAACACGAATGCAAGAGAGAAACAATCCGTCCCAAATAGCCTGCTTAGCGTACAGCATTCGCAGTGCTTGAAGGCAGCGGCGGATCATGAACGGGCGCACACCAGGAGATCAGCAAGTCAGTGGACGTCAACAGGAGGACAATGCTCTCGCATAGTTCCACGTACTACAGTCGGGGATGCTTCGATGCTTAGGTGGTGGAGAGTGGTATACGATCTGGCGGGAACTGCTCGGATCCGTGCACGATCATCACACTGCTCGATGTGTCGATTCCGCTGGCTGGAGGACACGACCAGCACAATGTCGCCTGAAATGTCAATTGGAAAATGTTGAAGAAGCACATCAATACGAAAGACGTCCCAGATCAACCTCAAAATCGCAGCTGTAAAGTGCATCCTGCCATAGCGAAAAGCCGTGTGCGGGGAAAAGCTCGATACAGATTGCCACGTGTGGCATCACATTTCATCCCCCAACCACGCCAAAACATTGTCACTCGCGGTTCATCCACATACGTGCTATAGACAGCTACCTTCACCCGTAAGTTTGGATAATTTGATGTGTGTCACCGTCGAGCGCAGCTATATGAAGCTCACTCTACTATTGACATGTTTTCTCATCCAGTCTTTTTGCACTTACCTACAATCCCAACGAATGAGCCTACCAACCCCAAACATCAGCCAGACATTCCTTATATGCCTCACTTTTCGCAAATGAGAGAATTTGCACGATGGATAAGCGGCTGTTAGACATATAGGGATATGTTGTCACTTTGAGGGTAACCTATAGACGAGGACAAGAGTTCGAGCTTTGGCGTAGAAAATACTGGGACGGTAGCAACTAGTATCTGTATGGCGCAGTGCGATGTCAGGAAGACAGAACGCCCCGTGCCGCGTTTCAGACGTGAACGGCATCCATCAAGAATAGCAACACAGGATGACTTATAGGCAATGACGTTTGGTCGATGTTAATTAGTGTCCCAGTACACGTGCCATAGCTCTCATCCTCTCATTTTCCCTCCCAATACTCTGCCACTATTGTCGTAGTCAGCCTGTATTGCCCACTCGTCGCCCATAGGAAGCCGGGCTCGTGAACGATCACAGAAGATCGTGTGTGCGGAGGGAATTGACCACAGCGATTGAACGTATATCCACTGATAGTACACAGGACCTTCCTTCCTCCAATCTTCTCTTCAGTGTGCCTGTGCCTGCAACGATAAACCATGAAAGAATCCGGAGATTGATACAGAGTTCATAGGTATAGCGCTTAAACATTCGAGTAATACAATCATAGGCAGCGCCAATAGGACCAAGCGCTTTTCTTCCAGCGAATTCGTCACTCTGAGCTTACCGCATCACCATCTAGCCTACGCGTAGACAGATAGATAGGCATGTAGCTTTGTAGATTCCAGGGTGTTAGGATGATTGGCTCCTAGCTTGCCCTTCCTCAGCCCTACCACCTCTTCACTTAGCTTAAGGGCCTCTTCTCGTCGCCCGGCTTCGCTATAGCGAATAACTAAGGTATGCATCGACGTGATGGTGTTAGGGTGATCCGGTCCTAGCTTACCCTTTCCTAGCCCTACGACCTCTTCACTTAGCTTGAGGGCCTCTTCTCGTCGCCCGGCTTCGCTATAGAAAATAGCTAAGCTGTGCATCGACGCGATGGTGTCGGGGTGATCCGGTCCTAGCTTGCCCTTCCTTAGTCCTACGACCTCTTCACTTAGCTTGAGGGCCTCTTCTCGTCGCCCGGCTTCGCTATAGCGAATAGCTAAGGTGTGCATCGACGTAATAGTGTTAGGGTGATCCGGTCCTAGCTTGCCCTTCCCTAGCCCTACGACCTCTTCACTTAGCTTGAGGGCCTCTTCTCGTCGCCCGGCTTCGCTATAGCGAATAGCTAAGTTGTGCATCGACGCGATGGTGTTAGGGTGATCCGGTCCCAGCTTGCCCTTCCTCAGCTGTAACAGCGGCTCTTCCAACTGAATAGCCTCCGCTGCAAAGCCGTTCTCGGACAATATTAACGCCAAAGCACTCCAGTCTGCCGAATGGCCGTTCTTCACGCCGCCGTGTACATCTCGCCACTGATGTAAGCAAGATTGGACATGTGACACCAGTTTGCGACGAAAACCATAGTCTTCCATCGTGAACTTCCAGTCGACCGATCGTCCAAGCAGTGAGATCGCATGCAGACAGCACATGTGTTCATCGTCCTCCCCGATGCGCTTGCGACACCATTCGTGCACCAGCGGATGGAATGATAGCGAAGCGTTGGTGTCCCTTCTGAGCAAAGAGAACGAGGCTAGCAATGCTACTGCTTCTTGAACAGCATACCGAACGTCAAATGGATCATTGAGCGTAGAAGGCCACGGTAGCCAAGCTGCGTCTTCCTGGCTCTGACCCGCGTTCGATGCTCGAAAGAAGACCTCGAGTGGAATTTGGTCGTAATGCAAGAAGCACACCAGCCGAACTATCTTCAGAGCACCTGCTGATGCTTCTCCGGGCGTCGACGTTATCGCATCAATCGAGACTTGCCATGTTGTATAGACTGTGTGCTTGTAGTCGGTACCGCTATGCACGGGCAGGAAGCTTAGCAACTCTTTGTATCGACGGCTGTAAATCTGTAGGTATTCCACTGGATGATATCCTGTCTTCCGGATGTATGCACCAGCGTGCGCGACGGCTAGAGCAAGGCACCCAAGGGCGTCGACCACTTGTCCTGTAGCATTTGCTATCTCTTCGCTAATTTGCACTTGACCATAGGCTGTCTTGGAGAACAGGATATGGGCCTCGTCGCGTGTCATCCGTCCTATCTCCTCGTGTCCCACAGTGCTATACTGCTGGCAGCCTGGGTTCCTACTCGTGATGATGACGTCACCTCGCCCACCGGATGGGAAGTACCTCGTCAACGATACATCAGGGTCGTCGGCGTTGTCGAACACCAGCAGCCATGTATGTGCTGTGTTAGTCAGTTCCCGCCGGAGACTTTCCACGTTCTGCTCCAGCCCGAGAACGCTAGCCATCTGCTTCATCGACATCTGGATGCTCTCATTGCTGCTTGCATCGATCCAGAAGACACCCCAATACCTGCCGTGTTTGTTAGCTAGAGTTCGTTGGCAATGCGGGAGCACACGTTTCTATACCTGTCCCGGTGAGTGTGGGCGTATTGTAAACATATCTGCGTCTTGCCGGCGCCTCCCATTCCGAATAGAACAAAGCAGCGTTGGAACGGACATTTGTACTCCGAGGGCGTAAATGCTGTCTCGAGTCGCTTGCCAATCTGTCCTTGTCCTGTAAACACAGGACTAAGATGGTGCGCCACTTCAAAGTACTTGTTGTTATGGGCGATTAATCCTGTGCAGATCTGAGCAAATCTGTTCGGAAAGACGAATTGCATAACATCAGTACGATCTAAAATGCATCAGCCTGCTATCTCCTTCAGAACCTAGGCGAAATCTACCATACATTGCTTCTGCGCCAATCGCTCCACAGCCGCGTACGTGTTGTCAATTGTAGTTGGATGCATGATGTATTCCTCCGCGGCGTTCTTGATCTTGTTTCTCTCTTTGTACTCTTCCAGACCAACGAACTGAAGTCCTTGCTCAACGTTAAACCGCATGCACTTCTTCTCTCTAAACAGTTCGCCGTTTGCTCTGTGAAATCTTGTTGCGGTCTTCTTCGTCTCGGTTGCGAGGTTGGCGAGCGACTCGGTCAAAAATTTGAAGGCACCCTGTTCAATTGTCTGCAGACCAGGGTCGCCGCAGCCAATCGAGATGAAGCAGCTGACTATATCAGCAACGTTGTCTTTCCGAGGCTTCCAAACATCTCTGATCTCTTCCCAAGCTTCCATCGAGGGGTTGTTGGCTCCAAGTCCGCCGTCGTAGAACGTGATTCCGTCCACGATCACCGGCTCAAAGAAACCCGGCGCTGCTGAGGTCGCTCTTGCAGCCTGCAAAATAGTCGCTCCTCGAGTGGAGAAGTCTGGGCTGTCTGAATTGTACGATCGAAAGCGCGCCGTTGTATCGGAGGCTTCGCCTTTTGTGGCGCAAACAAATCTAGATGAATCAGCGGTGTAGAATAGCTCTCAGCGGTCGACATACACCTTGCAATCGCCTTCACTCGGGTCGTTGTTCAGAAGGATGTTCTGCGCATCCTCGGTACTCTGAGCGCCGCCAGATATCGTTTCCATGATGCAGGCCTCGAGTATGGTGTAATCGAAGGCACCTTGCATCTCGACACTAGGGCTCCCGAGCTTGTACCATCTGTCGGTTTTGAAATGAACTTGCACAGGTCGGCCTTTGTTAGCAAAAATGCGTTCGCACATATCATTGTACTTTTCGATGCACTCATCAACGGTCATCTTCAGTCGGCCCAGCATGATAGCGATGAGTCTGCTCCATCCATCAGTAACTCCGCTATACAAAAGCTGTATGCTTCTTACCCTCCAGTACTGGTCCCGCAAATCAGGTCAAAGAGGTCACAGGGTTTTATGTCGTCCTTCAATTCCTTCTTTCGCTCTTTGTTGACCCTCTCCATGATGCTTCGAAGGATGTATAACGAGGACAGCCCTCTCACACCACCACCGTCTGCTATAGGATTAGCAAAGCACCTGTGTGAGGAAGAGTGAGTGGCATACCCAGGGCAAGCACACATAGTCCAGCATTCTCTAGTGTTTTGGACGGCCCTCCAGACTCCAATTCCTGTGCCAAAGCCTGACCTTGCGACATAAGGGTGTTCTTGTGGTAGTGACCTCGAAAAGCTAAGATCTGCTACAACCGATTTGGCCGCGTAAGGAAAGATGGATGAAAACAGGAGTCAGGCAGTTGGACGAGTCTGTGTAAAGCTGAAGAAACGGCCTGGAACGTGGCTGCGGGGCAAATCACAAGTCGTTAAAATGGCAGTCCTGCATCGTAAGCGCTGTGACGTCTGCAAGCGCACGGCTGGGCATTTTCGAAGCCCAAAGATGCAAACTCTTTTGGATTGGCCTCCATTGATGCATATCACAGCAGCAGCCACGTCAGCAAAAAGACCAGGGCTTCCAATCTTGCTTTCCTTTGAGCCCACAGCACGGGCTACATTAGCACTAAGATGGCCGGTCGCGACGCTGTGCATGGACGGCACGTGCGGTCCGACGCTGGCTCAGTGTGGGGTCATCCTTACTGTAGGTCGATATTGATCTCCTCTGTTTGATAATGGTCCTCGATCTGCAAATAGATGTGAGTTGGGAGTACAGAAGGGTGCAACATGTGATGCCAAGCATTGAGGATTTCCCCGCACAAGCCTGTTCGCTTCGGCAGGATGCACTTTATGCCACGACTTTTGCACCCCCGTATAAAAATGGCTGGGGTGAATTGAGCTCTCAACAATTGAGCCGTCACAATTGTCGCAAACACAATAAGCTGCAGACATCCTATTGTCCATATACACATACCATCCACCTTGGATTACTTTCTTGTCTTTGCTTTCTCCACGAACACATCTTTGACGACACACTCTTTACCAACGACTGCAACGAAGACAACAACGACACCGACGATTCACCATCCCATCTCATCGCGAAACCTGACTCGCGCCGCGTTTGACAACAACATTTCACAACCAGACCAGACGATTCACTGAAGTCGCAACACATAACTTTCGAACAACACAACTACCAGAACCAACCGACAAGATGGTCGCAACCCGACGCTCCCTCCCACACCCCACCGCCCTCCCTCTCACATCCACCACACCAACCACCCCACTCGACGCCAAAGCCAAGAAGGCGCTCGACAAACTCAACATCGACGGGCTCGGCGGCCTCATCGGCGACAAGAGCGATCGCAAGGAAGAGGAGAATGTGGAGGTGTATTACTGGCGCGGCGCGGCGTATGCGGTTACGGAGGACACGAAGGAGGAGTGGGTGGAGGGGCAGCCGGATCGGTATAAGAAGCGGAAGAGAGTTACGGAGGGAGAGGGGGATGAGGAGAGTAACGCGAAGAGGATGAAGGTCGGAGGTGCAGAAAGTGAGGCCGTGAAGGCGAAGGAGACCGGCGAAGTTGGGACGGATATGAATGAGACGGCAGAGAATGAAGATGGGCACAATGGAGGTGTGAAGCTGGCATCTACGACGGCAAAGACCACGGGATCGAGCGCTGCGCCGGAGAAGATGAAGAAGAAGTCGAGTGGCGTGGGCAGGAAGGTGTCATATCTATCCTCGGTCACTGTCGGGCCCGAAGAAGCGAAGCAGATCGCGAAGAAGAAGACTACGAAACGAGCACGACCAGACGAAGACGACGCAGACGAGACCGAACAGCAATCACCACCAAGCAGCATCGACACACCAACCCAACCAACCTCAGAACCACCACAGCAAAAGCCATCAAGCAGCACGCTCCGCGCCCCCTCCCCAGAAGAAATCTTCCTCGCCTCCTCCTCCCCCGTCGCCCCCACCACCCGCCCCCCTCGCCCCAAGCCCGACTACTCCTACTTCGGCCAACCCGCCAAGAAGAAGCGCCGCGCCCCCTTCGGCACCAAGAAGCGCAGTAAGCCCGCCGCCGCCGCTCCGCCCCCCGAAGAAGACGAATCCGACTCCATCGACTTCAACGACTACGCCCGCGCCGGCGGCCACCAGACCTTCTCCTGCGTCCAGGCTCAGCGCCGGATCGAGTCGCAGCAGCGCGCCGCAGTCGCCGCGGGCTATACCGTCCTTGCGTTTGAGGAGAGCAGCCAGCTCCCGAATCCGTGTGTGGCGATTTTGGAGGAGAGGAGGTTGAAGAAGGAGGCGGAGAGGAAGGTTAAGGAGCTCACCGTGGAGATTTTCAAGCACAACGCTAGAGTCGCTGAGCTGTACGGCGATTACGAGGGCGTGGTGTTGAAGACGGGCTTAGACGGTTTACTTCGCATCGTCGGGCCCTTGCCGCCGCCGAAGGCCTTCGTCGCACAGGCGACAGCACCATCTCCACCCACTACTCAGCCGCCAGCGACCCAGATCAAGCACAGCACTGCCGCCGCCCCGCCGCTCAACGACGAGACGCCGCTCACCTCCTCCTCCCCGCTCCGCTCGACCGACTCCACGCCCCCCACCAGCTCCGGCTCAGCGCGCCACGACTCCGCCGCGAGCTTGACGTCCGAGGTGGAGATCATCACCTCCCCTCGCCCCGCTCCCGCGCCGGTCCTCGAGAAGACGAATAAAGCCGGCCACACGCTGCGCTGGTCGATCGGGCCCGCTCTCGCCGCCGGCGGTGGGGGAGGTGGTGGCCTTAGCGGACAGTGTGCTGGCGGCGCCGCTGGCGAGGGGTTGGAGAGTGTGCTTGGCGACCGCCAGCGGGCGGAGAATGCGATCAAGACCGGGCGGTTGGAGGGGGAGAGCCATTCGGCGAGGCGGAGACGGGTGAGGCGGGAGAAGGCGGTGTTGGAGGGGTGGAGAGCGGAGCAAGGCTCTCCGAGATAGGGAGGGGGGTGTGAGGGGGGTGATCTGAGGTTTTTTGGGGGTGGTTGGGAAGGGGGAAGAGGTTTGTGGGGTAGATGGTGATGTAGGGTAGATGATGTATTGGCTCTCCGGTGTGTTAAGAGCGGTGAATTGGATTGTCGTGTGCTGTAGTCGCATATCCCATTTTGAAACTTGTGAGAACGCTGTTATCGCTGGCTACGAGATATGTCGAAATTGAAAGTTGAGGGTAGTCGATAGTACAGGCTCTCCGCCGTATCAATAGCCGAAAGATGAGAATATCAGCCACTGTAGTCGCATCATCAATTCTCAGACTTCTGAGAATTTCGCTATAGCAGGATATGAGATATGTCGAAATTGAAAAGTTGAGGGTAGTCGATCGTACACCCTCTCCATCGTATGAAGAGCTGAAAAATGAGAATATCGTCTACTGTAGTCGCCTACTCTATCGTTCCTGCTCAGGAGAAGCGGCGGATCGGCTGGGTAGGCTTGGGGAACGGCGCTGGACGCTGAGATCTTGGGGGTAGGCAATGTATAGGCTCTCGATCGCGCAGACAGCGCTGAAATGGGAATATCGTCCACTATAGTTGCACGCTCTATCGTTTCTGCTGAGGAGACGACTAGGCCTTACCTTCCAACGACTCGCTCGATACCTGGACGCGGGAGGTTTAGGGGTAGTCGATATCGTACCCTCTCGCTCGTATAGACGGCAGAATCATAACAATCTCAGCTGGTGTAGTAGCAGATCGAAAGTTTTACATTGCGGGGCACAGTTTTCAAGCCCAGCTTTCCGTAGACGCCGCGCTATGCATTGCACCCATCCCCTTCCATTCCTCCTTACAAAACCAATCCAGCACCCAATACCGCCATCCCCGCCGCCAACCCCAGGACACCGAAACTGCTCCAATCAAACCCTGGCACCACGAGGCTGCTCGCCGCCCCCTTCGTGCTCGTCCCCGTGCTGCCACTGCTCGTCCCCGTGCTGCCACTAGCACCCACCTGCGCGTCCGCAGGCACCGCCGCCGTCCCCGTCGCACTCCCCACAGTCGTCTTCGCCGTACTCACAGCAAACGTAGCCGTCCCGTTGATCTGCGGCGCGATCGGGAAACTGGAACTCATAGGCGCCGCGGACTTGACATTCTTCGCTGCATTCGCGACTCCGCCTGCCCCGGCGGCGACGACGCGGATGTCCGGGTCCGCGGTGCTGTTTACCGCGGCCTGCGCCAAAGACATCTGGCCCTGGTCGAGGTCGAAGACGACGTACATGCTTCTTAGCACGGCGTCGCCGAGGGTGTCGAAACCCATGCCCGTGCCCTTGGAGGGCACGACCATGAAGACGCATTGGCCGGCTCCGCTTTGGTCTTGGTAGGGCTGGTTCGTGGTGCGGTTATAGGCGGGGACGATGAATTCTTTCGCCGGGACTGTGATGTCGAGTTGGCCGTTGAAGGTGACGGTCATGGTGTCCGCGGAGTCGGCGTACTTGCAGTCGCAGACGCCTTGGCGGTTGATGTAGGGGAAGTTGCTGACGAGCGCCGTGTACACGGAGGGCGGGACGGACCAGGCGGCGGAGCCGGTGTCGAGGAGGACGGGCAGGGAGCCGGAGTTCTGGCGGTAGGCGTCGAGACCCGGTTTTCCGTTGGAGAAGACGGCGGAGGTGGAGCCGTCGACGGTGGCTTTGAGGTCGGTGACGGCGGTGACGAATTGGTCGATGACGCCGGTTTGGATGTCGGGGAGGGTGTCGACGGTTTGGAGGGCGCCGGTGTACTTGGAGGTGTCGATGCCGCCGAAGAGGATGGTGCCCGAGGTGGCGCCTTCGTCGTTGAGGTAGACGGAGTACATGCGGCTGTTGATCACGCCGGCGTCTTTGAGCACTTCGGGGATGTTGGGGTATACGTGTCTGGTGGCTTCGTTTTCGCTGTATCCCAGCCCCATAAGCCCGATTGCGTAGCCTGTGGTGGCCTTGACTTGTTCCGCGACGCCGAATTGCACGTTCGAGATGCAGACGTCGGATATGCAGACTGTGTCTTCCGCGAATGGGCCCGATGCTGTTGAGCCGTCTCCAAATCTTGTGTCGAATGCAGGCGCGGGCTCGACGATGCCGTATGTGTTGCTTTTGGAAGGGTCGAAGACACCGCCTCTGCATGCGTAGGCGCCGTTGGTTTGGCAGGCGGCTGCGCTCGAGGCGTCAAAGTAGAGGTCGGAGGAGCCGGTGTCGAGGATGACGACTTGCTGTTGGGGGGGAGAGCCGACAGTGACTACTCATTCATTAGTGTTTCCCCTCTCCACGGCCATTGTGCATACTCACTATTGGCATAGTATGCACCACCAGTGCTGTACGTGACGATATCGTAAACAGTCGTGCCGACCGCATTCTGTCTCTTCTTCATCACAGGCAAAGCGCCATGCTTACGCCTCTTCGCGATGGAGATCTCAGGCAATGCAACTGCTGCTGAAGCCAGCAGAAGCTCGCAGGCAACGAGTGTTGACCTCATCTCCGCCGTTCTGTACAGTCTGCTTCCACCACGCTGGGTATTGCGGTCTCCTTCTCCCAAAGCGATGCACTCAAGCGCTGAAACGAGAGAAATGAGCGAGCGTCAATGAGATACGGGCAACTTGTTACAAGTACGAGATACGAGAGTGTTGAAATGAGTGAGGCTCAACTCCAGAAACAGGAACAAGAAGAAACCGCAGCGATCATGTCAGTGGCGCGCCTGGACGCTGGTGTGAGTCCAGGTCTGGCTCACGACGGTCCAAACCTTCGGGATCCGCGCGTCCGCAGAGGTGGCGCCAACGCCGAGCCTCCCGTGGGGGAGTTGGAGCCGAGACATGGCGGCTGAGGTGTGATGTCCGTTGGTACTTCATGTATTCTCTCAAAGACCTTTGATGAAGTAGATACTTGTGGAAGAGGTGAGGTCGTGGAAGAGAAGCGATCTGCCAGAGGTCTTACCATTGACAAGCTTTGCGATGTTGCTCCCCAGCCCCGGTGACGACTCGGCAAGAGCTTGTCGGATTCCTTGGAGAGTCGTGGCAACCTGCCCTCGCTGGCAACCGCGGGTAGTATAGCATTTATAAGTTCACACTCTACTTCATTTCTGCTTTGGTTGAATCGAAGAAGTCTACGTACTCGCAAGTCTCGAGCCCATGAAGAATCCCGATGGCACGCGAGCTTCACCAAAAGCGCTCAGCAATACTCCGGGCTCGATTTCGGTCCGCATCGTGAACCCCAGCGTCTGGCAAGGCGGTAGACCAGAGCAAGGCGCGATATGGTGGCTTCAAAAATGTTGCTTATGAAGAGCGTATTGGATGTCCGACCGACATTATGAAACAGACGAGCTTCTCGTGCGAGGCAATACCTCCTGCATTGCAGGGGAGAACAACCGCTTCGAGCAGGATGGCATCAATTACCACATTTGATTCACCGTTTCACGCTTCTTGGTCCATCGCCGAGCCTGCGAGGCGTTTACCGGGTTCTTCAAGGACGGGCCGGATGATCAACTTTCCCAGAATTTGGGGAAGCCCATGGAGCTGATCTCCTTCACACTCTTCCTTCCAAGCGCCGACGATAGCATGGTAGATACTGTTCTGGCGAGGGTGTGTGGGTGTTTGCCCTGGCTTGTGGTCGGCACCATGCTGGTGCAGTACGAAACGGCGTGGTGGAGCTTTTGCCAAACCATACCGAGAATGCGAGCTCCCATCTCTTCGTGTGGGTACTTCACTAATGTATATCCTTGTAGGCCAGGCGCTCAGGAGATCTGTTGACCCTTCAAACTGACAGTGAGCATGCGAAGCCGCCAGTGCTGTGTTGGGAAGATCCACGATCTGCGAGCTCGTTCCCGAAAGCCGAAACGCTGTCACAAGATGATCTTCTCTATGAGGAACGTACTGTCAATTGGGAAGCATCTTTCCGTCCGCGAAGTCGCTCGGACTGCAGACAGGTTCCTTTGATCCAGTTGGTAGGAACGGATTCGAGTACGCTCATGCATATTATGCTCGCTGGAGTCCCAGAACCTTTCCATGTGCTATCCATCGACGTAAACAGACACAGCACCGACATTCGATCAACTCACCGCCCGGTTTCAGAACTTTTGATGCCACATAGCAAGCCTTAGTACGGAGCCTTTCGACATCGCTACCATATCGTTGAAGCTCACCTTGAGCATGTACGGCGCTGCAGAGGGTCCGCTTGAGCACGAGCAGTGGCGGGTCGGATGATCGTAACCTCGATCACTTTAATATGGGGCCGTTGTTGAGGAATGACCGTAGTCCCTTTTCTGGCCGTACGTTGGTGCTCGAATCGGCGATTCTTGGGAAGAAGCGTAAAGTCAATTGATGGTGGAACTACTACTACAGTCAATGATATTGTTTTCGCTGCTTTCTCGACTCTCCGCAGCCCTGCTTGTACAACTGAGAAGAAGACCTACCTTCCTTAACCCTCCATAACTCTCCATACACCGCGATAGCGTTGAGGCCACCACAGTGCCTGACATTCCCTCCACCACCCCTGCCTACCACCGAGAAAGAAGACCTACCGTTGGTACTAGGTACCTACCATCCGCTGATCTCCAGACGACTCATTATGCAACTGATGAATCTCCGCAACAGTCAAGAAGAACACCTCAATCCTTACGTTCGACATACCCTCCTCCGACACTACTTTCCACGGCTACCGAACCTCCGGCAATCTCGCAATTGCTGCGTGTAGCGAATCCTGTATCCACTGATATGACGGCGCAACGAGGCGTGGTCCGTCCGGCGCGTAGCCGTAGATTCCGGATTGCGCCTTCTCCGCGATCGTGGCAGTGACTGTGGTAGTGCTCTTGCGTTCCTGGTTCTCGCGGGCGTTCAGGGTGAGGAGAAGGGTGGGGTCTGTGAGCGGGTGGTGGGAGTCCCGGCGGAGAAGCGAGTGGGGAGGGGGTGCGGCGGTGGGTGTGGTGCCGGCTTCTGTGGCGGTGGGGGGGAAAAGAGGTGTACT
>JAABUL010000167.1_pt1 | contig 134352 bp, 255 predicted proteins | sample 5559151 | NCBI WGS metagenome assembly JAABUL01 (sample SAMN10711876, study PRJNA513368) | rock metagenome | isolation source: Antarctica rocks | place: Antarctica: Victoria Land, Pudding Butte sud | reverse complement strand
TAAAAAGGTTAAAACAAACGAGGCCTGTGGCGTTCCTTTTTAAACAAGGCTCAATGGCCTCCTTTGTTTTAACCTTTTTGAAAGAGGGAGACGGTCAGGAAGGCTTTTACAAAAGATTAAAACATAGGAGGCCTGTGGCGTTCCATTTAAACAAAGCTTCACTGGCCTCCTTTGTTTTATACTTTTTAAAAGAAGGAAGCGCTCATGACCGCTTTATAAAAAGGTTAAAACAATCGAGGCCTGTGGCGTTCCTTTTTAAACAAGGCTCAATGGCCTCCTTTGTTTTAACCTTTTGGAAAGAAGGAGACGGTCAGGAAGGCTTTTACAAAAGATTAAAACATAGGAGGCCTGTGGCGTTCCTTTTAAACAAAGCTTCACTGGCCTCCTTTGTTTTATACTTTTTGAAAGAACGTGATGAGAAGGAGGGTGGCGAGCGGAGCGAGTGCACTTGCCCCGGGTGCCCCTCTCAGAGCCGGGGCCTGGAAACAAATGACTATTACAGCATATATGAAGACATGCCAGATGTCGGTCGACCAGTTATGGGTCTGAGATGTACTGCACTTCTCGTTTGCACGCGCGGCAGGCCGAGGGGCGGGCCTCGGCCGGCCAGGGTGGGGTCGACGGCTGCTCCAACAGATCGTGCGGCCTTCGAGACTGTCCCTCGGCGGGCCGCCATGCACGGCTTGTGTCGACTGCAGCACTGCGCCCGGGAATTTCTTCTTAAGACTCAGACGGACGACGGACGACGGACGGACGACATTCCAGGACTGCTCGCCGCCGCGGACCAGGGTGATGCAGCTGTTGCGGTCGTGCCCCGCCAGAGCCATGAGCGCCTGGCAGAGCGCGGTGCAGGCGTCTGCCATGTCGCCTACAAAGTTGCCGCCGAGGCCGCCGGAGCCGGCCGCCCAGTTAAGCATGCTGAGCAGCGCAGACAGACGCGGCGGCTGATCTGGCCGGCCGTCGCCGTCGGCGGCGATGAGCTGTGCGCTGCGGCACGGCAAGTGCCGAGGCCGCCGAGGCCGGCGCCAGCTGGTCAGAAACGCCAGCGAGGCCCCGCGCTGCTGCGGGGCTCTGCCAGTCCAGCTCGTGAAGGCTTCTAGGGCGGCGCACAGCTTCTCGGCACTCGGCTACAGGTCGCCGGCAAAGGCGGCTGCCGGCAGCTCCTCGGCAGTCTTGCAAGCCGAGGGCTGTAGCAGATAGCGCAGGAGCTGGTCTGTGACGCCTGTGCCTGCAATGGCCTTGGCCATTTCGAGCTCGCACTTGCCATCAGGGCTGGCAGCCATGTCTGAGATGATGCTGGCCATGGCACCTCCAGCAGCGCAGTCAGCAGCAGCTTGGACGTGCCTGCGCACACATGCATACACAGCCCGCTGTAGCCGGCTTCCAAATATTACCAATGCAAACAAGGCCATTCACAACAGCCATGATCGGCGCTCGTATAGGCACCGGCAGAGACAAGCACCTGATGGACACTGCTGCACTTGCAAACAGAAGGACCAATATGCCGTGCATAGGAGTAGTGAGGGGCCTCACCGACGTTGGGTGGTGCGCAGGTGGGGCGGAGCACCATCCGTCTCCGACAGCAGGCGCAGCGAGGCAGTCGCATCGAGGGCCGCAGCGGCGGCACCGGTGGCAGCGAGTGCCAGCCGGCATACTCGCATGATCTCGAGAAATTGTGCGAGCAGGCAGCCGGTGCGCCACAGGCAGCGGAGCCACTGGTCCGTGTCTGGCGGGTGGTCGCTCCTGGGCGACATATGTATGACCAGGGACGCCGAGATGCGCAGCACTGCCGCTGCCTCGGGCGGCGGCAGCGGCTCGCAGCGCGCAGCGGAGATGCGAGCCAGCGCCGTCATAGCGGCGACCACCCGTCAGAAAGGGCTTTGCGGCCGGCAGGGCGCTGGCGGCGGCCAGGAGCTTGGCGGCAAGGGGCCAGAAGATCCTGATATCTGCCCGCTTGGGCGTCTCGTCCGCCCCCAGCGTCAGGGCCAGCTGCGTGGTGCTCGGCGCAAGGCCTACCGCTCGCCGGCCGACCTGTGACAATACGGAACTCCCTGGCTCTCTCCTTACAGGAACGCAGGCCGCCACAACAGAATTGCAATGTAGGTTTGCTGCGGATTCGGTTGGAACTTAAAGGCTTGAGATGTATTTGCAAGCAGAAATGCAATGCAGAAATGTGCCTGCACCTGGCACTGCGCATTGTGCACTGGAGAGAAGAACAAAGATGCAGTTGGTTCGCCTTGCCTGAGCAAGTACAGGAATCGCAGCCTCTGCCAGTTTCTCCCAGCGGCGCCTTCCCGAACAGGTTGCCAGGGCTGCCAGCGCCGCTGGCGGCGCCGCCTGCACCCGCCGGCGGATATTTCGCGGCCAGCGCCAGCGGCCGCAGAACGACGGTGCCGTCAGCCCACCTGTTCGCGGCGTCGACAGCCGCCACTACGCAGTGCTGCGCCAGCGCCGCCGTCGTGAGCGGCCAGCCCTGCTCCGCCGCCATGCCATCATTCTTCACCCATTTTACGCTGCCGCCATCTTCAGGTCGATGATACTGAATGAGCAGATGAGCCGATGAGGCCCACCTCCTCCAAACATGCCAACATGAATTCGGCAACCATCATTCTGTTCCCACCCCACACCAGCTGGGGCATGCATGGCGGCACTGCCAGATCAGACAAGCAAGAAAAGCGCTGCCGAACAAAATCTGTCGCGGGACATTTCATCAGTAAATGCTTCTTGTCCCCGACCGCGCCACTGTCACATGATGTGCAGCAGCGGTCCTGCCCTCTATCTTTGCAAACCTGCCGGTCTCCACCGGCAGCGAGTGCGATCCCAAGCGGAGCCTCTGAACCGCGCGCAGCTGCGGCGCCGACAACTCCAGCTGCCAGAACTCGCCTCCCTGAGCCCAGCCAGAGCGTGAAAATCATGCTGCGTATGTCGTACGCTTCACGCCGCCTGACAGTGCTGTCCTCGGTTGCATGTCCACAAACTCCTGCTGCTCCAGCGCGGCCGCGGCAGCCGCCGCGGCTGTGATGGCACACTCGTCCGCTGCCGGCAGCACGTTGCCATCAGCGTCTCTGAGGTTCATGCCATGCTGCTGCGCACATGCCAAAAGCCCAGCAGCCCAGTTTTGCGTGTTGGACTGCGGCGCCGCCGCAAGGTGGTCCACAGCCGCCTGCTTGAAGATGAAGGTTTCTGGCACAGCGGTCAGTGCACTCCAAAACCGCAGCGCCTGTGGCTTCCATTTCACCGCCACCGGCAGCTCGCCAAGCTCTTGCAGTCAGTGTAATCTATCTCTCTCTCTCTCTCTCTCTCTCTCTCTCTCTCTCTCTCTCTCTCACTGGCAAGACCCTAGAAGTCTTTGCCGGAAAATCCGCAGCTGCCGCCGACGAGCAGCCAGGACAAACCGCCCGGACGTTGGTCAGTCAAAGGCCTCTGAACGTACACTCAGGAGATTTCAAGCACACTCCAAAGATGCGACAGCCTCTCACAGCGGTCTGAAGTTCTGCAACCCACACTGCCGCCATCTGCCATGGCAGCAACACAATCATTTTGCCGCCTGTTGGCAGTCTCCAGCAGTGATAACATTGCGAAACATATGAGTCTACATTCAAGCTTCGTCAGCGGCATCTGCAGGCGTAGCAACCCACTCTCTACACTGTACAATGCGGCTCGTCCGCTCTGCCGTATTCCACTATTACTGCACCCACCAGTCTCCACCCACCAGTCTCCTCATCGCAGTCCAATGCGGCGCTGCAACAGCGAGATCCTAATGTGACCGACTCAGCTGCTCGCGCCGCTGCCGCGCCTCTCGCCTGAGGGCAGCGATGGCTGCCTGCACTTCCGTGCTGCGGCTCAGTGCCCCGCCGCTGCTGGCGCCGCCGTCACAAGGCAGCTGCTTCGCGGGGCTGTGGCCCGCCTCTGACCTGCTTCTAAGCCGGCCAGGCTCCGCTGCAGAACCTGCCAACGTCTCCGCCCTGCTTGCTTTGCCGGCACGCGGCGTCGCCGCCTCCGGGGCAGCACTGCTGACCCTGCCGGCAGCTGCTGTGTCCACCCCTGAATCGGCGGGCACCTCGCTGCAGCCGCCGTCACCGCCGCCGCCGCCGTCGCTGTCTGAGCCGCCGCTGCGGGGCCTGTCTGCCGCGCTGTCCGCAGGGCTGGGCGCCGCGTTGACACTGGAGCTGTCGGCTGCGGCGGCCGCGCCGCCATCGGCGTCTGCGCCGCTGCCTGCGCCGCTGCCGGCGGAGTACTCAGCGGCACTGGCCGCGCTGGCGCTGCGAGCCCCATCTCCGGGGGCACTGCCGTCCGCAGACGGGCTGCCTGCCTTGGTGCTGCTCGCCGCGGCTCTGGCTGCCGGCGAGCGCGGGCTCGAGCCCATTGCAGCGGCGACGCCGCCCTCAAAGGTGGGCGCCAGGGCGGCCGAGCCAGCCGAGCCCGCGGGCGGCAGGCGCGCGCCGTTGGCGCTGCCGCGGCCAGCGGACGCGCGCAGCCGCGCCACCTCATGCCGCATCAGGATGTCGGTGAAGCGCACCAGCTCCGTGCAGCTCGGCCGGTGCCGCGGGTCCTGCATTTGCGAACGTCGAATTGCTGAGCCTTGGAAGCTGAACTTTCCACCAGAAGACTGCAGCTTGCTAGCTTCCAAGCAGGCAGCCCAGCAGCAAGATGAAGCCTTCATACGCAGTGCCAAAGCTGCCTCAAAGTCCCGCACCTGCTCCCAGCACTTGCGGATAAGGCGGCGCAGCTGCGGCGGCGTGTCGCTCGCCACCGCCGGCCGCTCCCCGTCGATCGCCACCTGCTTGATGATCTGCGGCAGGAGACACACAAAACGCATCATTGACCGTTTTCCCTGACTGCGGTCAAACAGTATGAGCCTTTGGTCTTGACAGAGCATGCTGCAGTGACCTCCGGATCCGTGCATGAATTGCATTTTGAATTGATTGAATTGAATCTGCAGGGCTGTTGATTGCATCTGGATGGGCCGTCTGCAAGGACAGACAGCTGCACAGAAAAGTGCCTGCACCTGGAAGAAGTGCGCGGACTCCCGCCAGGGCTGCTGCCGCGTCCAGCACTCGTTCAGGATGCAGCCCAGCGAGTACACGTCCACCTGCATTGTGATTATGACATGAGCGTTATAGGATTTGACACATTTCGTCTTCGTCGTCGATCAGCCAAGCGAGTACACACACATCTACTGTATCAAAAAACATAAGTGAGTTCGTGAGCAACAGCAGCTGCGGAAGGAACATGGCATGAGCCGTCACGAAACAGGTCTGCTGCCATGATTTTTTGCCAAGCAGTACCAGCCTGAACTCCAACAGACCACCAGACGGGCCGCCATGCTGACACTGTACTTCCAGCTGGGAGATGGAACACAAATTGAACATAAGCGTGGCACCTTCTCGTCGAGGTGGGTGCCATTGAACTGCTCGGGCGCCATGTACATGGGCGTGCCGTTGTTGTTGGTCGCGCTCAGGTAGCTCTTCGTGGGGTCCTTCACCCGGCTGATGCCAAAGTCCGCCACCTGCAAATAAAGTATCGGGTGCAAACCCTAAGTGCACCTGCTTGCATTTCTCGACGTGCCGTGCAACGGTCTCAGTTGCCGGCAGCGCCTGCAAGGCTGGGCGCCGTAGGATGCCTGCATGTGGAACGCAACCACTGCCAGATTGATGTTGGAGAGGCCCAGCTGATGTCCAGAGTATGTTGGAGCACCTCCCAGCATGCGGGATGACACGAAAAATGCGAATCTGCGACTGACAGCTGGACTACATGGAATGTTGGGGAGCTCGCCACCTGCCAGTAGGCACATGGAAGGTGTCGTGCAGCCCTCGACTTCCATGCAGTGTCGTGCAGCCCTCGACTTCCATGCAGTCCGTCCATTGCGCCAAACAGTTTGATATCTCTATGTATTGAGATCCAAACCTATTGTAGCTTTATCTGACTACCGGCATGATGCCCTCAGTGATGGTGAGGACGCCATCTAGCAGGGGCGCCTCACCCTTGGTCTCCCTTGCATCCCCGTCTGAGGTTCATAAAGAGCATGTCTCCAAGACCATCTCGTCCAGGAAAGTCTGTGCGCCTTCTTGTTGGAAACTCCTGCTTTTCATAGACTGTTGGACCCACCTTGGCGCGGCCGGCGGCACCGCCCTCCAGCAGGATGTTGTGCGGCTTCAGGTCGCGGTGCACCACCGACGGGTGCAGGTACGCCAGCCCCGCCGCCACGTCGCGCGCAATCTGCGGCCAGGGATTTGTTCCTTGGTCTTGCTGTATCCGCCAGGTGTTTTGCCACAGTCACAGCAAGGTCACGGCAGATGCGTAGGCTTTGCCGCCAGATCATGCGCAACCTGCGCACAGACCTGCGCACAGATTAACTTGTTTTCGCATCGTGTCTCTTGGCAAAGCTAAGGTGACGACAGTGCACGGGCAGGCACGTCACACGTGATCTGTGATCTGCGTGCAAGCGATGAAAAGGCTCACACACCCTAGGCATTCTGATCCGCACAGGTGCCGTTTGCGGACAACGCTGCGTGCAGTTGCAGATCTTCAAAGCGATGTGCTGCCCATTTCACGCAACTGAGGTGGGCTATTCGACTGCGAAAGTCCAGTCCGATGTGCTCATTCAGCTGTCGCTGAAGAGACAGCTAAGAGGGCAGGCGCTGCCCAGTTGAAGACGTCTGGCAGGCTGGCCCTTGCACCGAGGTGCAGAGTGAGCTACCGGGGGAGTTTGAAGGCGGCATTGAAAACCGATTTTTTCTTCTCAGGCGTCTGGGACAACATACAATCTGCAGGTAGTCAAGGCGGCGCTTGCGGCGGTCCTGGATGCCTCCGCCAGACTGCAGGTTCTTGAGGATCCTCAATCACCTCATCTGGAACTTGCCTGCAAGATCTGGAGGTAGTTGAGGCGCCGCTTGCGGCGGTCGTGGATGCGTTCCGCCAGGCTGCCGCCCTCCACCAGCTCCATGATCAGGCACGCGGACGCCGGTTCCCCCAGGCACGCCCCCAGCACCGACACCTGCAGTGCTGCATTCACACACTGAGCATGCAAATAGAGCCAAGAATGGTGTTGAAAACAAACAAAGGCCTCGGCACAGACCCCTGATGAGCGAAGGGTCACGATGAAAACATTGGCACATGCAGCAGCCACGAGCGGACCACAGTTCAGATGTTTCCTTGCCATTTGGCCACGCAGAGGTTTCTAGTAGCGGACGCTGCAGGCAGCTAGTGCTGATAGTCTGCAACAAACTGATCATCACAATGGTGGACTCTCAGACAAAAGAATGTCGTGTGTGCTGAGCTCCACCATTGCAACGCTCCCGAATGTGAGCTGCGCTACGCTGGCTGCCTAAACATCATGTGTGTGCTAGCGCGACACTTCAATCGGAGGGTGCGCACACCCCCCGGGGGGGGGGGGGGGGGGGGGGGGGGGGGGGGGGGGGGGGGGGGGGGGGGGGGGGGGGGGGGGGGGGGGCGGGGGGGGGGGGGGTGGGGGGGCACCCCCCCCCCCCCCCCCCCCCCCCCCCCCCCCCCTGCGCGCGACCAGTCTTCAAGCCCGCTGACAGCTGAACCTCTGCAATCCATGCTGCATGATTGCGCCTCTGCGGCTCCTGGCCATGTCCACAAACGATGCAGCGTGGAATGAAATGGCCACCAGGCGGCTGCTCCTGAAGAGTGCCGACCGCCGATGAGCGCAGTGTACAGCAGCTTCTCAACAGCCGCTGCTGCACCTGACTTTTGGTTTTTTCAGTGCTGCTATATAGGATCTCACCAGGCGGCTGCTCTTGAAGCGCGCCGACAGCCGGATCTCCGCGATGAGGGCGGAGTACTGCGCCTCAGGCGAGGGCGCGTCGCGGCAGCGGTCCAGCAGCGACGGCAGCTTTTTGACGGCTACCCGCCGCCCCCGCCACATGCACTCGTACACGTCGCCAAAGCCGCCAGAGCCCTGCGATGCAAGACCCCTGGTGGCCATATCATGCTTGGTTTATAAAAATGAAGTCCCTTTAAACCAGCGCCAGTGGCCTCCTTTGTTCTTTTGCTCTTTCAATCGGGTGCGGAACAAGTTTCTCATTCAAATTTAACAAAACAGAGGAGGCCAGTGACGCCGGAGAGGGTTTGCCTCCCTTTAAAACGGCGTCACTGGCCTCCTTTGTGCTTTTTCCTTTTCAAAAGTGTGCGGAACAAGTCTCTCATTCAAATATACATAAAACAGAGGAGGCCAGTGACGCCGCAGAGGGTTTGCCTCCTTTTACAACAGTCCCAGTGGCCTCCTTTGTTCTTTTGCTCTTTCAATCGGGTGCGGGACAAGTTTCCCCTCAAAAAATAATAAAACAGAGGAGGGCCAGTGACACTCAAAAAATCATAAAACAGAGGAGGCCAGTGACGCCGGAGTGTGTCTGCCTCCCTTTAAAACAGCGCCAGTGGCCTCCTCTGTTCTTTTGTTCTTTCAATCGGGTGCGGAACAAGTTTGTCATTCATATATAATAAAACAGAGGAGGCCAGTGACGCCAAAGGGTTTGCCTCCCTTTGAAACAGCGCCAGTGGCCTCCTCTGTTCTTTTGTTCTTTCAATCGGGTGCGGAACAAGTTTGTCATTCAAATATAATAAAACAGAGGAGGCCAGTGACGCCGGAGAGGTCTTGCAGTTTTTATAACAGCACCACTGGCATCCTCTGGTCTTTCATTTTATAAACGGTGCTCAACAGTTTCCGCCTAGACGTTTTCGAGAATTCAAAAAAACAGAGGGGGGCCTCCTACTTCATTTTTATAAACCAAGCATTATATGGCCACCAGGCCCTGCGCTCATGCAATATTGCATACCTTGAGAGCTGCAAGTCATGATGGGGGCAAAGAAATGCAGAAAGGCGCCAGGAGTCTGAAACACCTTTTCGAGGTACTGTCGCTGGGTGCCGTAGGCTGCCGCTGGGTGCCGTAGGCGTGCACCAGATCACAAGATGGCAGGATGACATGATGCCAGGATGACCGAAGCATAGATCTCGAGATGAATTGCCGACATACATGCCCTCCTCCTGTAGCGCATTCCGCTTTCTGATCTCTACCAGAACGGCCTTTATAATGTCAAACAGAAATATATGGCACTCCAGTGTGTTCCAGCCACTCACCAGTCGAGTCCCCAGGAAGGGCGCAATCTCTGTGGTGTAGTCCACATTGAGGTCCACACCGGCGGCCGCCGAGGCGGTGTACGAGCCCTGCCCCGGGCCGTAGGACAGCGGCGGCAGGAAGTGCGTCCCGCCCTGCGCAGTGGATGAAAATGAGAGTGGACACCAGCAGTTTTGCAAAGGGTTTTTATAGGGTTTTTCCCACTTAAGGTGGCAGTTGAACCGCCATTTTTGGTTGCCGCTGAGGTGTGGGACCCACTGTTCCGGACAGGGGAGCAGCGGCGGCAGGAAGTACATGCCGCCCTGCACATGTAGGTGACAGAGGTCAAGACAACCTCACAACAGCATGCTTTGGCATTTTGCTCCACTTGAAAACCAGGTCCTGGGCTGTAGACCTCATCTGGCGGCTTCGGGGTGGCAAATTCTGAGCACGCGTCGACTGAACCTCACCGGGGGGCGGCCACGCTGACCCGCATCACTGGCGACAGCTCCCGCTGAGGCTTGGGGCAGAAGGACTGGCAGAAACTTCTCGTCGTCCTTTCAAGTGATTGCTGTTGTGAACGAATTCACCACAGGCGCGGCGACTGTGGCTTGCAGCACTGGCGGCAGCTCCTGCTCGGGCGCGGAGCTGCTGAGACAGGTGGTTTCTTTGGATTTTATTGATGAGAACCATGGGGGAAAGTTCTATCTTGCAACACTTTCAGAAAACTACTACACCACGGATGCGGCGACATTTGCCTGCAGCAGGGGCGGCACTCCTGCTCCGGCATGGAGCGAGAAAGATCACTTGCTGATTTCAATTCTGTGGGAACAGACTATGCTTCAAAAGAGCTCACCACGGATGCAGCGACATTTGCCTGCAGCACTGGAGGCAGCTCCTGCTCCGGGAGGTGCAGCGGACCGCCCCAGGAGTGCCGCCGCGACATCGCCCGCAGCGGCATCCCCGCCGAGCCGCTGCTGCTGTGCCCCTGCGGCAGCGGCCCTGCAGTGCAGAACAGCAAGCAGGCTTTGGACGATTAAAACGCACCTAGGCAAGGTCGCCGCGTGGCAATTGGTGCATCCCCGCTAAGTTGCCGCTGCTGTGCCTCTGCAGCAGCGGCCCAGCAGTATGGAGAGAAAGATTAGCAGATGATTCTTGAATGGCGCTTTTCTTCGACTGCACCGCTGCTGCTGCGCCGTTGCAGCCGTGGCAGCCGTGCTGCAGTGCGGAGCAGCAGCTGTTCGGCTCATTTAGCCGGGATGCGCTGTGAGCGGCGCTACTGCGCCGCCTGCCACGAGGCGGCACAGCCGCTGCAAGTGCCAACACCGGTGTACCCTAGTATGTGAAGCTTCAAAAGCATACCAGCTCGTCTTCACACAGCTAAGGCTAAGGCCGCCGACAATGCTGTGGGGCGCTGCAGGTCAATGTAGGATCGCATCAGCAGCGTGTGAAGACAGACATGGCGACAGACCAGTAGCGACACAGGGGGGGCAGCACCCTGCATTTGCCGCCCGCCTGCTGCACTCTGTTGATTGCACTCGCATTTTTCACTCAGCGATCTCGCACAAGCCCCCAGTAGACTCATCATATTTGTGCACGCACCTGCTCCTGCCTGCACGGAGCCGGTGACGGAAGGCGCCATGAGCACAAACTCGGGCGAGCCCGGCGCTGAGGAGGTTGAAAAGCGCGCCAGCGCCGGCTGCGATGCGTAGCGCCGCCCCACCTCCGCTGCTGGCGAGTAAAGGTCGTCCACCTGAGTGATATGATATAATGTTTTAGTGCTTGTCATGGACTGCATGAAGTGTTCCCGTTTCGGTAGTACCGCGGCGTCGGCTGCAACGTGGCACCGCCCCACCGCCGCCGCCCACACTGCAATTCTTCCATCGGACATCGAAATTGAGGTACTCATTCCAAAAGATGGGGGGCAAAGGTAGCAAAGAAACTTGTGTTGGCAGATCCCAAAGCCGAACACCACCCTGCCGTGCATCCCGTGCTGCGCATGTGGCACACCAAGGCTGCAGCTTGAGGGCAGGCATCAATTGGCGCAGTGCAGTCGCACCTGCAGGGTGTCGTCCGGGTGCCACCTGCTGCCGCCGCTGCCGTCGGTGGCACCGCTGGAGTGCCGGCTGTGCAGCGCCAGGGCGCCTGCGGTGTCATGACCAAACCGGTGATTGTTGTTCACCTCACAACAGCAGGTTGGTGTTCACCTCACTAGTGAGAGCCACAGCAATGCTACTGGGTTTCGCTTAGCTGCCGCCTGTTGTGCGGGAGACATCGCAACAGATGATGCCAGACGCACATCAGGGGCCTGCCTGGGACCGGCTGCCACCGGGCAAAGTGCAGCTCCACGAGAGGTTCATTGGGTGACAACATCTCCTACAAGGTAGAAACTGTTGGAATGCCACTCACTAAAGGGGCTGCCGCCGGGCTGCTGCTTCCAGGCCTCCTCCGTCTTGTTGCGCTGCCGCCAGTTGCCCCAGCTCAGCGCCGACGGCTCCCGCTCCCCCACGCCGTTCCCCGACAGGCCCTACAGAAGTCGTGATGCAAAATCAGCATCGCTCGGTGCGTTAGAGGCTCAGACTCGCGATCCCCCACGCCATTCCCCGCCGATAGGCCCTGCAATCTATCCTGCGTGATTAGGGCCGGTACCACAGGATAGAAAAGCTTTCGGATGTCACTGCTGAGCGCTGCTTGCGCCATTGCCCGCCGACAGGCCCTGCAGTCATCCTGCAAGGTCAGGAGAACTGGCGGATCAAGATCGTCCACGCCGTTTCCTGCCGACAGGCCCTGCAGGTCATCCTGCGGTCCCAACTGCTGGCAGATATGGCGGGGAAGGCCTCAGCTGCCAGCAGCATAACCCCAGGAGGGCCTCAGGTTCGTGCTCCTGGCTGCTGCTCTCGAAAGGCTACATCGATCGAGCCATCTTTGCGCCAAGAGTGCTGGCTCCGACAAGATAAGCTGTCTCTGTTCCATGCACATGACTGAATGGGCAAGTTATAGCAGGATGCATAGTGCCACGATGCAGCAGCATGTGCAGCAGTCAATATTCATTGGCCGACATCAAAGGTTCAAAGATGCATTGACTTTGTCTTCCAACAACAATGACTGTCGCACCAGCGGCGTGCCGCCGCCGTTGAGCAGGCGCCCCTTGTCGCCGCTGGATCCGCTGCTGCCAGACGGTGAAACGCGCGCAGCTTCCGCGTCGGCGAGCGCACGCGCCTCCTGCCCCAGCCGCAGCTTCCGACGCCGCAGGAACCACAGCAAGCCGACTGCAAGCACCGCCGCCACGACCGCTCCCACTGCAGGGGCAGGTAGTAGCAAAGTATGTCTGGATATCCAACGTCATGAGCACAGACCGGAACTGATCGGGATGAGTCCCCAGAAATTGGCTTCATTCCACATCATGAGCATTGTTCTGCCGTCAGGGACAGCAAGATCGCAAGCTGCGAACCTGCGATGGGCACCGCAAACACCACTGCGCTGACGCCGCCGCCCCCTGACTGCGGCGGCGGCGGCGGCCGCGAGAATCCCTGCCCCGACTGATCCGCAGCAGCCACGGCAGCCGGGCTAGCAGTTCCAGGGGGCGCCTTCGGCGGTGGCAGGCCGAGCGGCGGCGGCGGCGGGGCCACCAATGGCGGCGGCGGCGGTATTGGCGGCGCCGCCGACTCGACTGGCGGGAAGATCGCCGGGATGGCGGGCGCCAGTGCGTCCCCTGAGGCGCTCTGGCAACAGTACATGGCCAGCAGCACGCAGTGCTGCGTGGCACACACATTCAGTGTCTTATTCCATCGTCAATACAGGTACATTGTCGTTGACACCTGATTGATGGTACACCTCCTGAAACAGGCTTACATGGCAAACACGGCGCCGCAGATGCCAGCCCTGATTGAGTCTGCATGTCCTCTTGTCATACGCTTTTTGATGTTTCTAGACGTTCACCTGGGTGCTGTTGTTGCCGGGCACATCGAGCGAGCACTGGATGCCCTCAGGCAGCAGGGCGCTTGGCGCCGCAGGCGGCGACGGCCGCGTCTGCACCACCTGCAGATCGGCAGACAGGTGAGACATTAAAACATGAGCAGGATCTGAAGGTAGCTGCGGGAACAGCAGGGTATTGCCTAGTGCAATCAGCTGGAAGCTCACAGAACTGCTCAAGGACGAGGTGCTTGTGCAATAGCCATGGTTTTGCTGGTTATCAAAACCTACCGCAGGCGTTCTGGGTGGGCTGCCCCACACCAGCGTGCCGTTGAGGTATGCAGGCATGCCCCAGTTTGGCACCGGCTTCCTCAGCACCGTCTGCAGGAAAGATGTCATGGTTGTCAGCGTCGAACCCTGTTTTCCCATATCTGACGCCGCCAAGTAACTGCTGCCTAGAATTGCAGTCCCGACCAGGCGGCTTTGATGAGGCGGATATGTATCAAGCTTGTAATGTGAGCGTGCCCCTCTGCCCTCGCATGGTGCAGGGTGTTTCAGCATGCTGTTCTGCAAACATGCCTGGGAGGCGCCGGCCGGCTGGCTGGAGACGGGGGTGTTGCGGAAGCCGTAGCCCAACATCCACTTTTCAACCTACCTTATTGGATTCGCTTTTGCGGAACTCCTAGTGAAACCGCCTGGACTCCGCCGGTCAACTGATCGATGAAGATGGGGCATGCGATTGCCAACGCTTCATGTCAAAACAGTCACCTGAGAGCCGCCGGCGGGCTGGTTGGAGACGGGGGTGTCGTGGAAGCTGTAGTCCAGCGTCTGGTTCATTTGCACCAGCGCCAGCCGCTTGATCTGGATGCTGGCCAGCACCTGTCGATGGGCAACAATCTGAGTGTTTTAACCCAGAGTCCGTTTCAGAGTCTGGATCATCTGCACCAGCGCTGGCAGTCTGATCTGGAATGCCGCCAACACAGCACCTGGTATCGAGAGGGAACACACTAAAGACTCACAATGAAGGTCAAGCGGCAAGAACGAGTCCAGTCTGCAGGAGCCAACTGCACTGATAGGTGTCAGCCTTCGTGGAAAGATTTGACAGCATTCGAAAGAATGCGCAGTCCCACCTGCATGACGGGCAGCACGGAGTTGATTGGCAGGTGCGCCTGGTTACCGCCCGTGAAGTTTGCTGCACGAGCAGCAGAGTCCAACTCCAAGGGATCTGAAGTTGTTGTTGCGGCAGCCTCAGCAGCCAGAGCGCATCGGACGCATCACTTCTGTACAGCTACGGCAGGAAAGAAGTGACGTGCATCTCGAACCACCTCCGCTGCTCCTCATTACGTTGTTCAGAGTGGCAGATGCAGCTTACCGATGGAGCCCTCTGGGATCTGGCGCAGCTTTCCCGCTGCCGGGGTGAAGCCGACGTTCAGCGCGAACAGCGCGCCGCGCGTGTTGTTGAGCCCCCGGGTGAAGTTCCAGGTGATGGTGTCGCAGCCTGACAGCAGAGAGTGCTGCGCATCGATGCAGCGCTCCAGCATGGACCGTCCAGACACAGGCCCACACATCAGGCGCAGCCTGCATGACTGCATGAGTCATGCGATCTGGCATCTCGAGGCATTCAACTAGAAAACTTGTGCCATATCCCTGCCGTCTTCGGAAGTATAGCATATTACTACTTTTGGTACTTGAAAAGAAAGAAGTTACCCGTCGTGGTGTCAGCGCACTGTAGCTCGAACAGGTCGCTCGGCTTGGAGGTGTTGAAGGCGGCGACGCCGTCCGGCCCGTTGAACCAGTACTGGTAGGTCACTCCCTGCAGCGGGATCTCTGCGGCGCTCGCCACGTTGGCCAGCCTGCACGAAAGGGCTGGGTGTGACCATCTGCAGCGCTGCAGCCAGCTGGGCAAAGCTGGCTGGGCAAGCAAGTTGCTTCCATCTCCATGCATCAGACAGCTCAGAAGCAGCCCGCATGGGAGACGGCTCTCCAATATAATTGGAAGAGGACGATATGAAGGCAGTATCACAAGATCGAAGCAAAGGAAAGGTGAAAGCAGAGGCGCGCACCTGACGAGCATCTGGGTGATCGCCTTCGCGAGAATACGTCAGCATCTGCGGGATGATCAGGCTGCTGTGCTGACAGCGAATCTGGGCTTTTGATATTCCTTTTTAACATGATGATTGATGGGTCGCCCACCTGACGAGGAGATGGGTGGACGGCGTCGCAAAGATGCCAGCTGCAACGTCCAATTCGATGCATACGATCGGCACCAACTGGCTGATCAGGCTGCTGCGCTGACTGCACCTCTGGAGTTTAAGATTCCTTCATTGGTCAACAAGTTGCCAACCTGACGAGGAACTGGGTGAACGCCGTTGCGAAGATGCCCAGCGGCAGTGTCACATACTCGATCGGCGCATACTCGATGATGAGGCTGCTGGTGGCATTGGTGCCCCCTGGGTCCGGCCGCGCCGGCACCGCCACATTTGCGGGCGCTGCCGTGACCGCTGTCGGGCCATGCGTCATGAGCGCACACGGCAGGTTATTGAACGCCATGTCCTGCAGGCACCACCGCAATCGTGGTGAGTGAGACAGGACGCAGATGTGTGAGCCATGCAGCAGAGGCTCACAGGCTGGCCACAGCAGGGGATCAGACGATGACTGCAACTCGCATCTCGGCTGAAGTCAGATCCTGCAGAACACACTACAGATGCTGCTGCACTCCAGATGTCATGCACAAGACCAAAACGTCTGCCGCTCACCATGGGAGGCGCCACCCTGTACGGGTTGCTGGGATCCGTCTGCGTCGCCGACTTTGTGCCCAGGAAGGGGAACTGCAGCGAGCCGCCAACGGCGATGGTGCCGGGCACCGAGCCATTCCCGGTCCGCAGTATCACCTGCGCCCACCGCACACGAGCGGCGCGTCAGGCATTCCCTTTCTGGTGAGGTGTGTGTCTACAGAGCTTTGCTGGCGATGTGAATGACAGGAACTGCTGCCAAAACCAGCAGCAGGTTTGCAGTCAATTTGACTTCCTCGTCCACGCCCTTTGCGCAGGTACAATAGAAAGGAGGCAAGCTGCAGTCTTAGTGTGTGATGTCCCTCATGACGGCAGGGGCGCCTTTCCAACCACCTGGACTGAACACGCTCGATTCGACTGAGCAGCTCCTCGCTCAGCAGAACAGCTGCATTGTAAAAATGTCCGGCTGTGCTGCTCACCTGTGGCGGTGCCAGCGTCACCGCCGTGACCGGCGATGGTCCCACCGCGGTCACATCCTGCGGCCGCGCGATCCGCTCGCCGTCTGTGTAGTTCCACCCGATCTCGAAGCTCTGGACTGCCACCTGCAGGTTGAGGAAGCGTTGTGTTGGCATGCCGCTAGCCACTGACACTGTGTGGTAGGGATTGGCGCACCGCTGCACCCTGTTTGCTGCCGCCAGACTGGCGGCGCGCACGGGCTGCTGACTTGACAACGTCCAGAAGATGGGCATCTAGCAGGCTGGCAGGGCAGATCTCTACGTGATCAAGCACATCCAGGCAGGCTCATATTGACCAGTGCTGCAGCGCTGCCCACCTGAGAGGCTGCGTTGGTGATCTTGACCTTCCCGTTGAAGGTGGGGAGCTGGCTGTTCACGCCTCCGCGAGCCAGGTCGGCACCGTATGCCACGGTCACCGGGCAGTTTCCAGAAGCCTGGCTGTATGTGCGGCTGACGAGGTTGAGCAGCGCTACCAGCACACCGAAGAGGTACTGTGCTCGTCGGCCGAGCGCGCTGTACCGGCGGAAAGTGCCGCGGCCCGGCCTTGCTGCTGGCGCAGCTGCTCTGATGCTCCCTCGGCGCCTGTTCAGACGCCGCATCGCTGAAATGCTGCGGCTTTCGCCAGGTCTGCGGGATGGGTGGCTTGCCGGTCCTGGGAGCAGCTGGCCGGCATCCTCACACAGGTCCCTGGCAGCGCTGCTGGCTGCGTCTCATGCCAGGGGCTCGACCAGTCCCTCGGTTGACGATCCCGCCAGCTCCAGCTGGTCCGAAACGGAAATGACACAGAAGCCTGTGAGGCTGACAAATGGCCGAGTTACCGGCACTCTGACGCTGCCGCTGCGTGTTATAACGGCGGCTATGTGCTGCTGCTTGCTTCGGAAATCAATATAGTTCAATCACAAGGTAGCGCTCGCTGCCTTGGCAGTACAGCCCTGACGGCGACAAAATCGACTCTCGCCAGTAAGCCTGTGTCTGTGGAGCGAGAGATGCGAGTAAGGGCACGGACAGCAGGCGTCCTTTGTTGATCGAAAGTGCATGAGAAGTGCTACACGCATATGCCTCCTCGCAAGCAGGCCCCTGACCCGAGGCCCTTAAAATTTTACAGAAACACGACGAGGTATCACGGGAGAAGGTGTGCTGCTTCCTGCGGCCAGTCGTTGCATCCAATGATCGACGTCGCATCAAACTTCAAGGTCAGGAAATTGGGTCTGCAACAACAAATGCTACAGCCAGCGACGCGACACAGGGTGCCATGCCCCTCAAAGAACACATCCTTGTGATGACTGCCAGTGACGCTCATGCCGCCAATCCCTACCGCAAGCTGCGCATCATCAGGGTCCTGCTGAGGCGCTGCGCAGGCAGCAGTCCAGCCCTGCTTGTCGCCGCCCGCCAGAGCGCCGCGGGTGCCGCTGTCGGCCGCCGTCAGGGACACAAGCGCAGAACAGAGAGCGGTGCAGGCTTCTGTCACACAGCCGCTGCTGTCGGCACCGCTCAGGCCGCTGCTGCCCGCCGCCCAGTCCAGCATGTTCAACAGCGCAGACACTGCCCCCTGTTCTGCTGCCAGCCGCGCCGCCCGCAGACTGCTACAGATGACGCCTATCAGTATGCGGCAGCCCATCATGATGCGCTGGCTGATCTGGCCGGCTTCAGCCGCATTATCCCCCTCTGTAGCGCCGCCGCTACCGCCGATCATCTGCGCGCTGGCCAGAACCGCCAGGGCAGACGCCGAGACCGTCGCCAGCGTGTCAAGAACGTTGGCAGGCGTCCCCGGCCGCTGCGCCTTGTCAGTCCAGCCGACAAAGGCCTGCAGTGCAGCGCACAGCTCGGCGGCGCTCGGAGGCTCATTGCCGGCCCAGGCGCCAGCCGGCAAATCTGAGACGGCCTTCATGGACCTCGGCTGCAGCAAGTAGCACAGGAGCTGGTCTGCGGCGTCTCCAATTCCGAGCGCCGTGGCAGCCTCGAGTGGGCTGCTGTCCTGAATGACGCCGGCGATAGCACTGGCAGCAAATTCAGCGGCAGCTTGGATGTGCCTGCACATGCATGACCATATTCTAAATATATATGTCATGTTCCAGCACAACCCTCATGCGGAAATTCAGTAGCATATGGAATCGACCTTGCAGTCATTTGCATTCCAATGAACAAGAAGAAGAGCATATAACAGCTCCGCAGCTCGCAGCTCTGCTGCGGACCCACTCCTCGCGGCAGGCCGAGCAGGCGGCTGATGCCACAGTTGTGACACCCAGCGCCGCCGCCGCCGCGGCGTCGTTGGCGTCGCCCAGCATAGCAAACAGCATCGCGAAGGTGTCACTCTTCTGCCGGTAGGCCTGGCGGCTGGAGTGATGGCGTCACGCTGCCACCTGCACGCGATGCCATACCGTCATCAGGGCACTGTAATTTGTGTTTATATTTCTTCCGTGGTCTGCGCCAAGCGTGCTGTGTAACAGTGGTGCGTATCCTCAACGCAGGTTCAGGTTCCGGTGTCACCAGCCTCCCTTCGGACATGATAGTCCTCATCGAGTGCGCCATTAATGGCCGAATAGTCGTAAGCAAGCTCACCAGCTCCAGGTTTTGCCGAGCAGGTAGATCGCTACCTCGCATGGCGTGACGCTGCCTTCTTCCGCAGACAGGGCTGCCAGCTGCGGCGCCAGGCGACGCAGGTCTGTGCGCCGCGACGTCACTCGAATGTGGCTGCAGAATCCTTGATGCATCATCCTTGATGCATATGCACGAGCACCGCATCGATATCGGCGAGGTGTGAGAGATCCGTCAATAATTTTCCTTTCTTCGCCCATAGTCATCTGCGGCATGCCTTCAAACCTGCGTAATTGTACAGAAGTGATTCCCTGCAACGTTTTGGACGCTGCAGCAATGTGCATGCATTTGCCAGCACTGGCATCCATCCAGGTACAATGCAGAGCCTGATACCTTGTCGAGGCACGCACAAAGCTTGCAAGAGCTTTGATAAGTGGCAACACAACTTTCACAGCACGAAAGCAAGCAATAAGCCAGTGGATTGCGGCAGGTTTAAGGCATCAGCATCATCGTGGTCAGTGGCATAGTCTTGACCTCTGCGCTCGTTTCCCAGGACAGCTTGATAAAGATGTACGCACCTTTGCGATGCTTCTCATGTTGCAGTCGGACGAGGATGTTGCTACATATCGCCATCCTCGAGCACTCTGGGACGGGCTGCGATGACGTGGATGGGTTACAAATCAGCCAGGTTGATGGTGGAGCTTTGCTGCGCCACTCTCTACTTGCAACCCACATCACAAGCAGAAAGTGCAAGATCGAAGCTGATCGGAAATCAGTCAGTGCCAAGTCGCTCGCAGTCTGAATCACACTTCTGAATCCTCGGCTGCCCTCACAGGTTTCTCTGTGATCCGTTCTGCCACACCCTGTTTGGCATCGTCTCAGCTGAAAGTTGTGCCAATCTGATGTGACCAAAGCTTTTCTTGGTCAGGTCTGGGTCCACCTGCTCTCTGGCATAACCTGCTTCTGGTGGATCGATAAACACAATAACTCACCAGGCTCAGGCCAGCTGTGCAGCCATGAGCAGCAACAGGGTGGCGCAGCGCGCCTACCGCGCGCTGCTGGCGCAGACAAGGACGCTGCAGGAGCGAGGCAGTGACACGCTGACGCTGCGCCTGCCGGTGGAGGGCTCCTGGGGCCATGGCCAAACCTCCACGGGCGTGCAGAAGTACCAGCATGCTGTGAAGAAATACCTGGGCGACCTGGTGCAGACGTCGCAGCCCGCCTTCCTCACGGGCGCCACAGAGCCGGTGAGGGCTGCTGTGCCGTGAGCATCATGGCGCAGCGTGTCGTGCAACAGCGCGGCTGCACGTATCAGATGGCAGCAGAGCGGACGCTGTGATGCAGCAACGAGGCCACGTCACGCTGCGACTGCTCTCGGAAGCAATGGGCTCCCGAGCATGCATGGGCGTCGCGTCAGGCTGCAAATCAGCTGCGAAGCCTGTGCATGACAGGATGTGCCGGCAAGGGCTGCCGGCATCACAAGAGTGTGAGGCAGGGTCACATCGGAACCCTATTGCTGCGCGCAGAGTACCGACTCCCGGTGCTCCATCAAACTGGACCAGCTGCCGGGGACGATTCGGGAGCGCTTCCGCTCACACCGCGGCTGCACCCCAGCGGAGGCGGCGCCGCACATAGACAATGCCATGCAGGTGGGAGGCTGCCTCGCAATGACAGCACACAACGTGTCGGGATGCTGCCTATGCGTGTGTCTGCCGGTTGGTTTGTCGCCAGCTGCGTTGCGCAACTTGGCGGCAGGGCCGGCGCTGGCTGGAATGGGGCAGAGATGACTGGACCTCCCGCCCTGAGCTCCTCGCACCTCCGATGCAGGCGCTGCGGGTGCTGTCAGAGCAGACGCACCTGCTGGACTGCAGCGCGGAGGGCGTCACGGACGGCGTGCATGTGGAGATGACGTCGAGGTTCATCGGGGTGCGCAGTTTCCTGGGGGTGCGGCCCAGAGTCCATGTTTGCCGGTGCTCTAGTCAACTACCATAGAACAGCTCAAGGGCATCTGCTGTGTGCCGGCGGCAGCCTCATGCCAAGATCGCACTCTGTTGCCGAGGATCCCCACCGCTGCAGGACAATGTAGGCTCGAGGGTGCGTGTTTGGGACGCTGAGTTGCAGGCGGTAGCGGACCACCCCCTGTCGTCAGGACTTGGGATTCAACGGTTGCTCTGTGCTGGCCGCAGCAGAACAGTGGCGGCGGGAACAGGGCAACCGACCCGCGCTACATCTTCACCTACCGTGCGCGGGTGACCAACACCGGGTGAGGCCAAGCAGCCACGTGCTGAGCAACATGTCTCAGCAAGCTGTGCATGCTACTTGCCCTGTCTGGTGTGGTCGTCAGTTATGAAGGTCGAACTCCTATGCGTGCCTCCACTGCGCAGGAGTGAGAAGGTGAAGATCATTGGGCGGTCATGGCTGATCCACAATGCCACCAGCGTATACACGCAAGTGCCCAAGGGATACGGTGCGACCTCCTCCATGACATTTCCTGACGTCACACCTGCAAACAAAGCGAAGGCGAATTACACCGAGAGTGCATGCGTCCGCTGTCACATGGCTCATCCTCGACGCTCTGAAGCTGAGCTGCGGGTTTTATCACTCATTGTGATAAAACCCGCTGTGTGCAATGCAGGGGTGGTCGGCTGCACGCCGATCCTGGGGCCGGGTGACTTTTTCGAATACCACAGGTACATCCGCCATCCTCTGTTGCCTGACAGTTTATTTGTGGCAGGCATCTCCTGTGCATGCGCAGGGTTTTGACGATTTCACTCCTCCCTCAAAATTGCAGCGGCACCGACCTGGACACTGCAGCAGGAGCCATGGAGGGAAGCTTCCAGATGGTCGTCCTAGGTCCGTGGCTGCCCCTCCAATTTGTTTGTTTGTTTTTGGTTGTTCCCTGTGCAAATTGCAATCCTAAAGCACATTGCCCCTCGAGCGCACAGCAGGCTTGTGGCATTGCAAGCACAGCAGATTGCACAGCGCGGCGCTGCAGTGGCAGGCGGCTGTAATTCCCGCTCATATGTTCGTCCCATATCTCGAGCACAAGACAAGCAACTGCTCTCTGACCCTTCTGCTGTTTGCTCGCGCAGACGAGAACCTCAGGGCAACGCGGCGGTTCGATGCGCAAGTGCCGCGCTTTCGCCTCATCGGCGATGGCCGGTGGCAACCGCCGCTGGTCACGGAAGAGGAAAGCAGTAGCGATGTTGAGGGCTGGGAGTCCGAGTGACGTTTGTGCTTGTCTGACCTTCGCTCTGCTGGCGACGGGTGCTGCCGTGTGCAGTGCTCGCCACGTAGACATCGAAGAAAACCAGTTTCAATCTTTCAGTTACTTGCGAGAGCACCCATGGCGCTGTGGCCAATCAATACGGAGACTGCCCTTCACGAAACGTGCTGGCTTCTAAACGTGCTGGCTTGACCACGTAAGAGGCCAAGTCATCAACGACTACAGACTCGCTACAGGCGACAGAGCCTGCGAGAGTGATGCTTCACATTGACAGCGTCATTATGGAGTCTTCCGTTAGCAGCATGAGGCGGCTGCCGCTGGGTCCCGTCGAAAGCGATGTGCCCAGCACCCCCAGCGTATCGGCGCTTATCCCCAGCGGTGCGATGAGGTTGGAGCCGACCTGGGCCTTTGGCGCCACGGTCTTGTAGATGTACGCATACGCATGCGCCTCCACGATGGCCGCCGCCACAGAGCTGCCTGCGGGGCAAGCAGCACTGCAACTCAGCAGCGAGCGGCCAAAGTCGCGGCGTAATGCACTGTCTGCAGGCTGGCCAGAGTCGCGGCACTCGGCGCAGGCTCGCTCCTGGCAATGGCCCGTTGGCTTCTCGGCACCAGGGTGACAGCTCACATGCCTGCCACCTGCTACGAGCCGCTACTCCCCCAAGCACACAGTCGGCCCCATGAAGATGTGAGCAAACAGAGCTTGTAGAGCAATTCTCCTGCAGAACAAAAGTCTGGAGAGCAAAACTCGCCCGGCTCGCCAAAGAGCACCGCCCGCCGCTGCACCTTGCCCGCCGCCACATACGCCAGCGCCGGCACGCTGGCGACGTGCTCCGCCGCGATTTTGCCATAGCCGCCGACAGAAAATTTGCACACGGCCGCATCCACGTCGTCAGTGAGTCCCAGCAGCACTGCCCCCGCTCCGCCGCTGCTGCTGTCGCTGCTGCTGTCGCCAGGTTCAGCCTGCGCTGAGTCGGCGCCCTGTGGCGCGCTATTGCCGCCGCTGCTGTCGCTGCTGCTGGCACTGCGGCTGACGCCCAGCAGGCGGTGCGGGCCGCACGCAATTCGGTCCACCTCTGCCGGCGCGCTGCCGCCCGGCGACCCTGCAGCAGGGTGTTGCAGCAGGGTGGAGACCTGGCCTTGGAAGACAGTCGCGGCGCTGCAGCAGCCTGAGCACCTCCAGGCAGCGGTGCGCCGCACAGATGTCTGTGCGCGGAGGCCGAAGGGCGCGCAGTGAGGCGAGGCAGCGCCACATTGGTGGTGCAGGTGGCATGCCCGTCTGTGCTCCCGTGTCTGATCCCCCAACGTGACAGCACGCGGCAACAGAGCTGGCAAAAAGGCTGGCAGACGAGCGCGCACCTTCAGCAGCCTGAGCGAGGGCAATCAAAACCAGGGCGACGTCCGGCTCCCCCCCCATGGCGCCCTCACCCTGCGGCCCCGTCTCGCTGTCAATGTCCGCCAGCCGCTCGCTGACCGGCCCCTCTGCGGACAGACACAAGGGGTGCTGAAAGTAGTGTTTCATTGGACCAAGCAAAAGTTGCCCTGGTTGGCCTAACCTCACTGTCGATGTCTGCCTGCTGCTTGCTCAGGGCTCAACAGGCAGACAGCAGGAGCTTCATCTGGTGCGCATGCGCATCAACTTTAGGTCTTGCGGCGCCAAGCAAGCACCTCCGTGAAGTGGGCCTGTGCAACACGGCGACATGCCAGCCTGTGCAGCACCGCAGGCTGGCCGGAGATGGGGAAGCCTACTGCCAGATGTCTGTTCTGTTGCGTCGCTTGCGCAGCACCTGCGGGCTGGTCGGAGGTGAAGCGGGCCAGGTTTTCCACCGCCTGCTGCAGCGAGCGTGTATTTGCGTCAAACTCCTCAGCCGTCGGCACCGCCGGCGCCGTGGGCGCCTCGGCGCCGGCCGCGCCTGCCGTCGCCGCCGCTGCCGTCGGCTGCGTGACGCTGCCGGGCGCGTGCAGCACGTCGGGCTCGACCGCCAGCAGCACCAGGTCCTGCTGCGACGACACCACCACGGCGTGCGGCTTGGCGGCGGACGTCTGCGCGCATCGCATTCAAACGTCATGGACTGTAAGTGGACCTGAAGCGCAGCGCTGCGCGTTGAGGTGCCATCCTGCAGATTGCCTGGCCATGGAAACTCGCAGTGTGCGGAGCATTGCAATGACACTGGCACTGTGTGTGCAGCTGCATCAGGGTGCTGCCAGGGGCGACGCATGCAGTGCAGCAATGGCGCGACGTGCGGACGCCGCGAAAGGAGACGCGAGTCATGTACCTGCAGCAGCTGGACGTCGACGGCTTGCAGCGGCTCGGAAGATGCCGCAGGCGGCGGCCGCAGCGTGATTACAAAGACCTCGCACGCCGCGGGCAAGGCGGCCCGCTTCTTGCGCAGCGCCGACACGATGCACCGTAGGTGGCCTGCCAGGGCAAGCATGCGGCAGGTGAAAAGAGCGTTTTGGATGGATGTTGAACTCTGTTCAACGTACCACAACTCTGTTGTGGCAGCCTGGCGGTTTCAGGCATGAGAACCAGTGCCAGGTCCTGATTTGCTTGTGCATCGCTCGGCAACGATCACAAAGGAGCCGCAGCGTTCTTGACACACCTGCAGACTCGTAGGCGGCCTCAATGAGGAAAGGGCGCACGCCCTGCAGCGGCGGCACCGCCCGCAGTGGGCAGATTGGGGCGCTGCCTGTGGCGGCAGGCAATGCGGTGTCAGCAGCCATGCACGCAATGGGCAGGAGAGCATGTCAGCCGAGACTGCATTCAGGGCACAGCACTGACGTGCATCATGAGCTATGATGCAGCCACACACAATTCAGAGCAGGACGTCCAGAGAGGAAAAGCTTTCAAAGCCTACTTGTTCCGCCGCCTTCATCCAGCAGCTGCAGGTCGCCATACCCGCTGCTCAACAGCAATCGGGAGGCGCCATTGCCGCCGCCCCCGCCGTCACCGCGCACTGCCGCCAGAGACGCCGGCAACCGCGGCTCCAGCAGGCCGCCAGTGGCCTCAGCCTCCTCCCTGCCGTCCAGGGCACCTGCTGCATTGCACATGGCCGCTCCTGATTTATCCTGCACAGTGGATATACGCCGCGTTTTTGTGATGCAAGTGGCTTGGCCTGCTGCTGCAGGGCGACCGAGGTGCGCCATGCAGCGCGTCCCTTCTCTGATGTTGAGTTTTAGGTGTACGAGCGAGGACTACTGCAACCTCCACGGCAAACTCTGGAATCGCAAAAGCACCTGTCAGACGGTGCGTGGCGATGCCGCTGGCCTCGTCTTTATACTCAATGCGGTGCAGCGCTGGTGGCTCCTGCGCCTGCTGCAGGAACACGTAGTGGCGGCCCAGCTGTTCGTGCAGGTGCTGGTGCTGCACCACCGTCTTGGTCTGCAGGAAGCCCTCGCCGGTGGCGGACACCGGCTGCACCCGGCCCGGCAGGGCGTGCCGGCCGAGAGTGACATGCGCGTCCGGGTCCAGGCGCCAGCTGCCGAAGACGTGGTTGCTGAGGCCGCGGTCCAGCTTCAGCGATCTGGCGGGCGACATTCTGCCCAAAGAAGCTTGTTGAAAGAACTTTTTCTATCAGCTCTTGAAGGTGGAGTTACTACTACTGGATCTAGATGTACAACCCGAATTTGAGATATTGGTCAATGACAGAACAGCACGGTCTGCTTCGGAATGTATGCAAGGACTACTGTTGGTTTTGCTTCAGCCCGAGACACCGTCGACGACCGGTGGGATTGGCAGGCAACTTGCACAGATCGCAGGCGTCGCGGCGCTGTGAGTGACGCTGCAGCCGGCGTGTGCTCGTCATTGTGCAACTGCGAAGCGATTGTAAATACTCGTTTGCAGACCGCGCGCGTTCGTCCGTCCGCGGGTGGCGGTCTGGCGGACGGTTGATTGCCAAATGACAAGTGTATCAACATGAGGTGCAGCAAGATTGTGCTCCTCACACGATTGCTTGCAGCCCTCTGATTGCTATCGTGTGCCCTCAGGAACTGCTTGGAGTGGCCATTCTCCTTGTGTTGGCTGATTGTGTCCACAGCAGTCAGGCACCGGCTCTGGCATGCTAGCCTGTTTCCCGCCGGCAGAGCAAACAAAGGCCTGTCACAGTGATAACACAGCTGCGAGTGTTAGTTTTCAGAAGGACTGCTCATCGCCAAACCGCCATCTTCACACTCTGCGGGTTCATGCAGGTGGGCAGCTCGGTCAACGCGGATCACCGTGCCTGGCATCTATAGTATTCACCAGTCTTCCTGCATCATAATGGAATCTCGCCATTTGTTGCAGGCAATAAATGCTTGCTCCATGCTGGAAAGCCGCTGCCAAGGCCGCTGCCTGCACGGCACTCGCGAGCAGTCGGCGGCCGGACAGTCAGCACCGAGCAGGAGGTGGATGCAAGAGGCAATTGATCCTATAGCTACCTCATGCATGGCCACTCGTGTACTCCCGTCTGCTGACTCTTTCTGCTCGTGGTGCGCAGAAAGGAGCGAAACCGAATTTACTGACGGTGAGGGAGGCCCAAGGCATTGCCGCATCCAGGTAGTTGAGCAATCGATCAAACACTGGATGCCAGCTGAGGCGCATTGAGACGCACGGACATTGTTACTGACTGTGTGCAACCTTCTCGGGGCACAGAGGTGACGATGTGTGAGATGCTGCAGGGGGTTGACGCTCACTCTTCGGGAAATCGGGCCGGTGTACGAGATCACATGCCGAGATGGTGCGCTGGCATCAGAATTTCTCGAAATGAATCCGGGGTCATCCTTCAGTCCGGAATTGGATCGTACTGCCGGCACTGAATCCTCTATACGCTGAAAATCCATGTGCTGAGCAGTGATGGAGTGTCTGATCGCGCGCAGGCGGTGAGGAGGGTCCAATTGTCGGGACGTCGTCAGGATTCACAGCAGCTCCCTTCGGCCTCATGCACTGCGACAGCCTGCGCGTCTTCATTAGCAGGTGCAGAAGTGCCGTGCCAGTCTGCATGCCATGGAGGAAGCTCAAGCGTCACCGCAGCAGCGACAACGTGCCTGGAAAGCCACCCTGCTTCCTCTGCTTGCCAGCCTGGAGGACCGGGATGGGAGAACGGCGAGGGAACGAGGTGTCGGACTGGGGCTGCTAATCAGCGGCGCAGTCATCGCGCACGGCGCCGAGCGCGGCTGCATGAAGGCCGAGATTCTCGCCATCAACGATGACGGTGCGGCAGCATTGCCGTGTCACTTGTGTAGTCCCCTCAATCCCGACAGCAATCCCGACAGCCTGTCTGCACAAGGACCAAGCTGCGCCAGGGTGGTGTGAAGAAACTATGGCCAGGGCACATCTGCACGACGGCTGGATTCACCAATGTTTGTGACGCATGCGGCAGACGCGATCCACGCGCGCCTCTGCAAGTACTACCGGCGGATGGGGTTTGTGACCGTGCGGGAGGTGGGCGGTAACGGCCTTCCGGACCTGCCGCACCAGCTGGTATGGGGCGGCGTCGGTACGCGCATGGACGCGGACATCGGGTCCTTCCTACAGCGCTGGAGCGACCCGATCAGGAACAGGCGATGAGGAACAAGTGTGCTGGTCTGCGATTCTGATCATGGGGCGTGTGCATATACCTATCTGCAGTGAGAATGTGTGGGGACAAGCGGCAGGTGACATGTGCCACAAGTGCACCTTTCAGGTCACTTTGAACTGCATACACTGGCGCTGTACACTGTTAAGCCTTCCGTCACAGGACTCCAGGCGCTTGCCGCAACTCCGCACACAATAAAATGCCACTCTGCCATAATTGTGTTAACGGCGCGGCACCCTGAGGAGGCATGCCACTCCGCATGTCGTCAGCTTCGTTCTGCGCAGAGGCGCCAATGCATGGGACCATACAGGGCCCTGCAGTTTGCCAGATGCCGAGGCCTGTAGGGCGCAATAGGCCTCTCGCATCCAGGTGGCCATATTCATGGCTGCGCCGCCACTGCCCTGCACGTTGTGGCAGGCAGCGACCGGCGGTGTGTCTCCAGCGCTCGCCGTCGTGGTCGCCGCTCATGCCACGGCCTGGCCACTTGCCACTGCTTTCGCACAAAGGCCGTGGCTGGCCGCTGTCGGTCAGGCTGCTCAGGCGCCGCCGCGGCCACGCCGCTCTCGCCGCCATTTTCCCCCCGCCGCTCAGGCCAGGTAGCGGTACAGCGTGCCATCAATCCGCTGCCACCTGCCTGTGGAGGCAGCCGCGGCAGCTGTGCCGCTGAGGCCGCCGCGGCAGCCGCGCCGCTCAGGCGAGGTAGCGGTACAGCTTGCGGTCGGTGGTGTCGCGCTCCAGGAACTCGCGCTCGATGAGGGACTCGATGCGCTTCTTGATGACGGTGGGGTTGGGCAGGAAGCGGCCCGACAGCTGGCGCGTGACCTCCGCCACAATGCTGTTGTGGTCCAGCACCCGCCGCGCCTTCATGATCCGCACGATCGCTGCCTCGATCTGCAGCGCCGTCATAGCTAGGAGTTGGTTGCGGATTCCGGCAGAATATCTAGCTCACTTGCACGTGAAGAATCGACGCCGCCATGCAAGCGTCTGGCTTTGTGTGCGCGGTGCTTGATCCGTGAGAGTCACGTGTCGGTGCTGTCGATTCCCAGAACTGCAGCTGACGCAACTGTGCAGACTTCGGAAGCTGCAAAGAGCTGCAGCAAAGGGTGATGGCGTGCCGCAAGACGCACCTGGGGCTTGCGGTCCTCCTCCACCTTGGCGCGCGTCTCCAGCTTCTCCGGCTCGCTCTCCTTGGCAGCGCTGATGGTGCCCACTTTCACCTGTTTTTGTTTTCATGCAGAGGGCTTCAGTACACAAAGACCTGACAAAGCAGCAGCATAAAGTGTCATCAGCATTCAGCAAGACGAAATCGTTTCTTGAAATACAGAATTCCAATTGTGTGCGGCATCATCCGACCTTGTAGAATTTGGACGTGAAGCCGTCGTTGACGGAGAAGGCGTCGCCATCCTCTACCTCCTTGCCCATCGGCTCCTTCCGCAGCACGTTCTTGCCCTGTAGCGAAGGACCAGAAACATCAGTCTGGTCGCGAAGAGGGAGCCAGCTTCTGCAACACCTTGCCCATCGGCGCTTCCGCAGCACGTTCCTGCCCTGCAGCCACGAACGTCGCATTTCATGATGGGGCTGGCAGAAGATGAATGCGGAGGCCCTTCCAAGAGCTCACGGACAGGGGCGTGACCATGCTAGAGCCGCTGCCAGGAATCGCTCGAGGTGGCAGGAGCCCCGAGCCGGACACACGGCTCCATGTGCAAGACAGCAGCGGGGGTTCATAAGAGGGCACCTTGACGCAGGCCAGGGACTGCAGGTTGCGCTTGAGCTCGGCGGGCGGGATGCCGGTGGCGGCCAGGATGTCCCGGAACGACAGCAACTCTGCCTCGTTGAACAGCAGCAGGATGCACGCCTGCACCAGAGAAATGTAAAGAGTGAGGATCAGTGCAGTCAAACGTGAGATGGTGAGTGAACTGCTGACTGTGCGAGGGCGACAGGTTGCACGCCTGCGGCAGAGCCACGCCACAGGCTGGCTAGTTTGCGGCAAGTGCCGCTGTTGCTGGCAGGCGGACCTGCATGTCCTAGATGACTGTCTGTACTGCTGCTTACGAAGTGAAACCGGTGGGGAAGCCTGACGATCCAGACAGGACTCAAGATATAAGAACGCCGCACCTGGTAGGTGGACACGTTGACCTCGTGCTTCTTGGGGCCAAAGGCTGCCTTGAGGTCGGCGCTGCCCATGTTGGTCTGCCAGGTCAGCTTCCGCCCCGAGTGCGCACGCAGGTAGTACGCCTGCAGAAAGGATCAAGAAGTTATCAGAGTACTAGTTTTGACAAGTCATACATCCTGACCAAGTAAGCCTACTGGTCTGTGAAAGGGCTCCAGTGGGGGCGACAGGCGGCGTACAACCAAAGCTGCGCGACCAAAGCTGCACAAACACAAGCAGACAATACCTGAAACTGGGTGCAGCAGCGCTCCATCTCCCGCGCCAGGCTGCACTGCGCCGTCGACTGCGTCGGCCACGAACCTGTCGTCAGCACCTGGGGGGGAAGGCACAGGCAACGACAGTCAGACAGGAGTCAATGATGCTCAATCACCAGCTAGGTTTCCACGCAGCCAGCTGTGCAGCCAGGATCGTCAAACATACCCACTCGCACTCTGCAGCGCACAGCGCTCAAGTTGAAATGCTTGCGTGCACAAAGCATGGCGTTCGAAGACAGCATTGCTGCAAGGGAGGCACCACGGCGAATCGCAAGGCCGCGCACTTGAACTGACAGGTCGATGTCGTGCTCGGCGGCGGCGGAGGCGCCGGCTGCAGACGCCTGGTGCGCCTTGAAGGCCCTCATGGAGTCCTGGCTGGTCTTGATGTCGTTGAACATGCTCTCCAGCTTGCTCGTGAACTTCAGGGCGGATAGAAACTGGTGCAATCAGTGTGAATGCCTTGCAACTTGCAAGAAATATGAGTCGGATGTGGAGAGAGCATTGCGGGCCGTCGCGCATGCTGCAGACATGGACTGGAAGTCTTCTACGGCGCCGCAGCAGGCAGAGCACTCAGCAGGGTGGACGGCATGGCGACCCGAAGGATGCAACCTGAGGCGCAATCCCTGCCTGGCTGGGGCCTTGCTGGCCACGTACTCAACAGCCGCACTCCGTCCTGAGCTTGACGAGCAGGAAGTGATGGCAGCAAGTCTGATGGATTATGCTGGGGGACCTGCGAACATTTTCAGGCACAGCAGCGCACCTGGTAGCCGCACTCGGTCTTGAGCTTGACGAGGAGGGAGCGCTCGGCGTCGTCCGACACGGTGCGCCCCGACAGCAGGCGCTTGGCCAGGTGCTGCTTGTAGTACTTCTCGAAGATGTCCTTCTCTTGCAGGTACCGGAACAGCATCATCACCTTGTCCAGCACCTGCTCCGCCTCCTCCTCCGTCGTGCCCTGCCCACGCACACAATTCTTTTGTCAGGTTAGGGTTCTCTAAGTCGAGTTGTCCTAATTAGATACCTGCAGGAATCATGACCTTGTCCAGCACCTGCTCCGCCTCCTCCTCTGTCGTGCCTTGCGGCGGCCAGTCGATGGTCACGAGTGTGAAGCGCAGCCTCCCAGATGGCACCACTGCGTGCGAGCCACTGGCAGTGCAAGCCGAAGCTGGTACTCCTGGAGAGCTTGACAGGATGTGAGCCAGGGGTCTCGCAAATGTGCTCATGAATCAGATGAGCGCTGAAGTGAAGGTACCAAGTCGAAGGCGAGACAGGCGAACTCAAAAGCCCGCAGGACCCCACACCTTGAGGCCCTTGCGCAGCTTGTCGTCCATGAACAGGGAGATGTACTCGGGCGACCGCTGGTTGAGGTTGACGAAGTGCTCGAAGGCCTGGTTCAGCGCGTTCTGGAAGGCCTTGTCATTGACAAAGGCGCGCCCCACGATCGCGTCGAACTTGTCCTTCGCGTCCAGCAGCTGCTGCACAAAGTCCACCGGGTCTTTCAGCCGCTCCGGGTCCTGCGCACACAGAGAAATATTTCCCGTATGATATTTTTTGTTGTATTGATTTTGAATACATGAATACTTTTCTGTCTTCAATGTCCAGCAGCTGCTCCACAAAGTCTAATAGGTTCTTCAGCCGCTCCGGGTCCTGCGCGCCACACGCAACAGAATGTATGTCAATGCCACGGTTAGTGTCGAGGAAAAACCGCAGTCGTTATTTGTTGGCAGGTGGGCAGTGCCTGTGGTTGTCTGCACCATTGCCCGCAGCTCGAGGTGAGGGCAGATCGTGATCCAACCCTCGGCGCTGCACTTGACGGGAGCCGCCAACTTGGGCTGCACCACAGTCCTGGGGGCATGGGGGCAGAGGATGCGTCACCCCCTTGTTAACAGCGACGGGGAGGGCAGGAGGCATGCCTGCACAAGCTCCTTGCCGGTGGCGCGGATGTAGCCGCCCATGGTGGCGCGCAGCAGGTCCAGCCCGCCCGGCACGCGCTTGAAGAGCGTGTACATGCGGCCCAGGTCCTCGTACTTCTGCCCCTCGATCAGCGCGATGAACCCCGAGTTCTCCATCTCCATCAGCGTCTTCATCTGCGCGCAACCGAGGGCAGCACACTTGTGAGGCTCTGCAGCAGCGTCAACAAGAAAATCAAATTGGTGAATCCCGAGTTTTTCATCTCCATCAGCGACTTCATCTTCAACGGAATCACCCGAGTTTTTTATCTCCATCAGCGTCTTCATCTTCAACGGATTCACCCCAGAACGACATGAGAAACACAAGGGCCCGCGACAGCAGCAGGGCGCGAGGTTCCAGAGGCAAGGGGCCTCCCTGCAGGCCCGCAAAAGAGTTTCGCGATCAGGGTTTCGCGCGTGACAAGGCAACTGCGCTTGTCAGCAGGGAGGAGCACCGCGCACCTGCTTCTGGATGAGCTCGGTCTCGACGACGCGCGTGATCTTGGCGTCGGAGCCCGGGTCCAGGTAGTTGCGCACGCGCTCGCTCTCCTCCGCCAGCCGCCGCTCCGCCTTGCGCAGGTAGTCCGGGCAGTCGCAGCCCGCCAGGTACTCCTGCGCCTCCGCCTGCAGATATGGTAGGTTCCCATAAGCACAGTCTTTGAGTTCATGTCCTGGATTGAGAACCTGTGGTTGTATTTGCAACGAGAATATGGAATGTCAGTTCAAATAGCCGCAGACAGACACGTGCTCCTGCGCATCCGCCTGCGGGATGTGGCAGGGGTAGGCACTCTAACAACCTATCAATATGCTTGTCGCTCGTGCTGTTGCTGGCCCTGCTGCTTGTCTCTGGCCAGCAGCTCCGTGAATTCAGATGATTGCATCAGCTCACACAAGGCAGGACGTCAAGTCAAGGCTCGGGCTGCTGCTGGTGTCCAGGCGCAGACGAGACACACATCATGCATTGTCTGCCGCTCCCAGCACTACAGGGGCTCCTGCCATCAGTTTCAGCAAGCCTCACGCATGCAGAATCTGTGCTTCGACAGGCCCTCGATCAAACGCAGTTGTGCACCTGGTACGCCTCTGCTGCCGTCTGCAGGAAGCCACGCTCAAATTCGTCCTGGTACACGTCGTGCCCCAGGTCCACCAGCATCTGCACGCGGCAGCGCAATGGGTGTCATGGCGGCGCGCTGATGGAGCATGGCTCGGTCAGCTCCATAAGAGCAGCCAGACAAGCTGTGGCGGTGGGCGGGCACTCTACCGGCTCAATCAAGTTGCAGCAGGCATGCCCTCAGAACCCTGTCCTCAAACCCTGTAACTCCAGCAGATTGGGTGGGGCAGGAGAAGTTAAAACAACTCGCCATGGTGATGGAGCGCATCAGGGAGCGGTCGATGACATCGCCGGCGCGCTCGCGCATGACGGTGTCCTGCAGGATGGCGTGCAGCCGGTCGCGGATGCGGGGGTTGCGCACCACCACGTCCCGCCACAGGTTCAGCCCCAGCTGGTGCACCGGCACCTTGTTCTGGTGCTTCACGTAGATGCGGTCCATGTACTGCGCGCGGAAACCAAACTTCATCCTAGTGTGTTAGTCTCCGCGGGCATAGAGCCGTGACGGTTGGCTGTGGATGCGAGCATGACGCTGCAATTTTGACGACATGCTCCCGCATGTCGCGGCAGGCGCCTGGAATAAGCTATTTCGAGCCTCCAAAGCGATTGTGCCACCTTGATGTTTTCACGGGCGGAGAATCGCAGCCGCTGTAGGGCCTGCCAGCCGCACAATGACCCCCCCCCATGACCCCAGCACGACCCCGGCAGCCATGTTGCTCCATGGCAGCTGGGATGGAGTCAGGTAGCAGCGGCAGCTCACCATGAGGATGTCGCGGATCATCTGCATGGACTTGTTGTGGTTGTCCCACCGCGCCTTGAGCTCCCGCAGGAAAGTCTCGCCCTGCGCCTCCTCGATCGCGCCTGCGATGTCCTGCAGGTGGCGCAGGATGGTTTTTGGGGTAAAGTCGTGCTGCATTTGCAAGTGATTCGGAACTTGCAAAACTCAATACAATGTGATGCCGACGGCGCAAGTAGGCATATAAATGATGTGCTCATCTTCGGGGAGTACCTGCAAGTGGCCGGTGATGGTGTCCACCAACCCCTTGTACAGCCGGTCGCCAAACTTGTTGATGACCATGTTGTACGCGTTCCTGTGGCAGAGGCGACGGCGAAATTATTTGTGTATTGTGCTTTCTAAGATACCCGACTGATCCCACGCACCGAATCGCGTGCAGTCCGCTGTCAGCATGCTTGCAGGACCTGTCTCGGGCTGTGATTGGACGACAGGGTTTCTCTGTCGTGTTTTGAGGTCTGGGCACCTGTACAGCTCTTCAAAACTGAGGCCGCTGGCATTGTGGTTGTTGATCTCATGAATCGCGTCCTCGAGCACCTTCCATGTTTTCTCTACATCCATCAAATTCATTGTTGAGCTCGTGATGAATTTTGGAGCGGCAATGACTTGAAAGTGCCACAGCCAACGCGCATAGATGACGCTCACCTCCCCACAGCGGGTCCACTTTCAAGGGGTGCTTGAATGGTTCTATCTTGAACTGCGAAAAACAAACGCGAATGTTTAATGCCCAGCGTCACAGAAATCAAATGCGCGATATCGCAGCGAGCGCGCTGCGGTTGGCTTCCAGCGGCAATGCGAACCTGATGCTGTGCCGAGACAGGCACTGCATCACGGCTGTACGCCATCAGCAGCGCAAGAAAAAGGACAGCAAGGGCCGCTCACGTACGAGGCCAGCTGCCAGGCATGATGTTGTGTGATTTGCTGTTGACCAGGGCAGGCCTGACAGCAGCCCTCGGTGCCTCCCAGGGCGCCAGGCAAGCAAATCTCACCGGCTTCCGCTTCAGGCCCGTAGCCATGACGGTGCTGGCGCCTGCTGGGCGCTTAGCTCTCCGCTGCTGCCCTTCCACGAGGTAATTCGCCGTGACTAAACCTTTTCGGGGAGGTGCCTCAGCGGCCTAAGCACGCCATGACTCGCTGCTGTGCACGTTCACCGCATCTCGCAGGCCCCGGAACTTGCATGTGTAGCTCTTTAAGACAGTTGCTCTCTTGTCGGGTGTCGGGCTGAAGTGACCAGATAAGAGTCAACACCCCGGCACAACAGGTAACGGAGTATGCTGTATGTCCCCAAAAGCTGCCAAAAAACTTGCCTCAAACTGCGTGTGCACAAGCGAGAGAATTGCGCGAAGAAGCTTTCGATTAGACTTAGTCTAATCGAGCTAATCATGTCTTACGGTCTCACAGCAGGGTTAGAACAGATGCGCAAGATAAGACAGCTTTACAAGCGCAAAGAATTCCTTCCTTTGATTTTGCTGCCCAAGAACCACGTCGTCGAACCTGTAGCCACTTGCGATAATTCCGGAATTTGTGTGATGTTCCGGAACGCACCAAAAACCTTTTGACGGATCGTACCAATCGTTGGAGCCTTCCGGCTGTGTCTACGAAACATCCGGGAGCCATCACAGCCCACCGTACCTTCATTCTGGCCAAAGACTTGGAAGCCAGTGCTTGGCGCACGCGCGCGGGGCTCAGGCAAGCACCACTCCGCTGCATGGTGTAATACGGCTAAATATTGGGAGCTCACCTACACAGCATGCATCAATAAGCACCCCATTGACTTGCAAACTCAAACTGCTGCAGACGGCCGCATTGATGCTGCTGTGAGCCTGGCCGCGCCGATGGTCTGGCGTCCCCAGATGTGACGCGGTGGGCGCGCCATGCCAGACCCCGGCTACTCGTACCTGTACAACAAGAGCCCCAAGCGGTCGCCATCCGCCAGCGCCGGGCCGTACCAGCCGGGCGGCGGCGGCGGCAGCGGCGCGGGCAGCCCCGCCCGCTCGGGCTCCCACAGCAGGCTGCAGCATGGCAGCCACGCCCCCACCGCGGCGCCATCAGAGCCGGGCCATCTGGCTGCAAACGGCCAGCTCGGCAAGTGGGAGGCCGCGCTGGGCAACATCGAGGATGCCCGCGTCACACTGGACACGTGCGTTGCATCACCTGCTTCACTGCAGCGACAAATCACCACGAGACTTCCTCACATCCGTCCAGCCAATTCCATGCAGCTGTGGAACTTGAGCGTGCATGAGCGTGTGCGTCTATACGATTTTCAACGTGGCAAGTCTGACCCTGATCCCTTGCAATAGCATGCTGCCGCCGCATGGTTGGGACATAAGGCGGTGAGCATTCCGCTGGTTGGGACATATGACGGTGAGCATTCCATCACATCTGCGCAGGCTTGCGCACGCGGTGGATGATGCGGTGTACCTAGACGAAGACGCATACAACCAGGTGCAGCCCAAGGTCGCCTACCTGAAGACCATCCAGGTGCGCTCACAGATGCTTGAAGTCGCGACCAGCAGCCTCCTGCAGACTCGACGGTCGTACTTGAAATGGAACATGCGTCTTGCATGCCGCTGCCAGCGCACAGACAAGGAGCTTGAACCTGCTGACCGTGTGTCGACTGTGAAGTGCGTTGCTCGCATGCACAGGCGCAGCAGGCACGAGTCGCGACGCTGACGATGGAAACCCAGGAGCTGCAGAAGCACCTCGCCACGGCGGAACAGACACGGCGACGCAGCGATCTGCAGGTGCGCATGTTATATCGGCCTCGACGATCTGCATTCTCCACAAATGAGCGCCCAAATGAAAGCGAACCGCGCTTAAGAGCAACCTCCAATTGCACTCAGCTGCCCTGAAGCAACCTTGCAGCCCCCGAGCGCGGATGCAATATTCTACGCTCAGGTCAAGGAGGTGCAATCGGAGCTGGAGAACAATTCAGCGGTCTTTAAGCTGCACTACAACGAGATCCTGGGTAAGCGCCAGGCGCTTTCCAGCTACTGCGCTGCTGCAGTCCGGCTGATGCATGAGTCTCAACAGGAAACTGCACATCCACCTGCCGCAAAACTCTCTATGTTGACACATCACCAAACATGCTGACGCCGTCTCGCATTGTGTGCGCAGCCAAGAACGAGGAGATCAAGACGCTGCAGGCAGTCATCGAGGGTCTCTCGTCTGGCCGCACACCGTCCTGATGCGGGCATCGTCCCGTGCATGGAGCAGGAATCGCTTGGTTTCAAAAGCAGTCAGATTGGGTTTGGCTCCTGTGCCGCTTTGCGCTTAGATTCGTATGCCTTTCGTGCATCTGCCTCTTCAAAGGCCCGGTGGGAAGTTGCCAGCAAAGTGGAGGGGCCCATCAAGTGAAATGTGAGGCCTGTGTGGGCACATCTTGTTGTTGTTGAAGTGAGGTATGTTCATGCACAAGCACAGCCTCATCGGTGCCGCCAACAATGTGTGAATTACCGCTGCATGCGCGCAGCCAAATCAACCATGGTATCATCAATCCGAGTACAGGCAGCATCTTCAGTGTGTCAGCCAGGTCGATGTATCTCTAGATTGCAGGTTCGCTCGCCAAAAGCACTGGCTGCCAGTCGAGCCATGTGCAAGCCATGCAAACCCTTGTCGACCATGCCGTCAACAGGCGTGCAATGCACTTCGTCCCGGTTGTGCTTTGAACCATGTGCTACCACACAATGGTGGTGCAGCCCCACCAGAAGGCGTTTCAAGGCAGGCAGCGAAACACCTGCCGCAGGCACATCAGTGGCGCCGCTGCTGCTGCATCATCCTTATCAAATGGCCCTCGTTCGCCGTCAGGCCGCCCCTCACTCGTCGTCGTCGAAGCTGCCGAAGGATGCGGCGTGCGCAGCGTCGACCGACGCCGACGCTTCCGCTGCCTCCTCCAGGGTACGCCGCTTCTCCGCCACGTCGAACGCCTGGGGAATAAGACCACGAGTAGTTTGCTATCGGATCGCAAGTTGAACATGTCGTTGGCGAACACGTCGCTGGCGAACATGTGTGTGTGTGTGTGTGTGTGTGTGTGTGTGTGTGTGTGTGTGTGTGTGTGTGTGTGTGTGTGTGTGTGTGTGCGTGTGTGTGTGTATGGTGAATATACCAACCTACAGCCCAATCAAATTAACTGATGGAACAGCATTTGCCGCTCCAAGTTTTGCTGATGGTGCACATCTCGACCATGTCCTGTCGCGCCAGCCGGTGAAGCCCATCGACACGCACAACAGCAAATAACAACTTTCAGGACTAACACAGTTGAGGCGTCCAGATGTTTCACCTCGTTCGTGTTGCCATCGCGCCAGAGCTGGTAAAGCCGTGACCGCGAATGCTGGCAAACCAAAAGGAGCGGCGGGTGATGGACACCAAACACGAATTAGAAGGCCCGTGCAGGCGTGTCATACAAATGAAAAGAGTGCGCACCTCGACCATGTCGCCGCCGCCAACCGGTGAAGCCATTTATGCGCCCGCAAAGAAAAGTTGTTGATGGTCAAAATTAATGAACATTGAAAGGAACACGTACCTCGAACATGTCGCCATCCGCCGGTGAAACCGTCGGCGCGCACACAAAGAACAGTTGTTGATGATGAAGACTAAGGAACATGGATAGGAATGCGTACCTGGACCATGTCACCATCGCGCCAGCCGGTGAAGCCGTCCACGCGGAGGCCGCACTCCAGCCCGTGTGACACCTCCTTCACATCGTCCTTCACGCGCCGCAGCGACGTGAGCGGGCCCTCGAACACCACCTGCAGCCGCCAAGTGCAAGACGTGGTCAATGCAATACCTGATGGTCCAGACCGCTGCCGTCCAGTGGGCGCAACACATGCTCCATTGACGATCCATGGTGCTGCCTGCCAGCCATGATCATGTATGGAGAGGCAGCATGCTAGGCAGAGTGCCAGCTGCGATGAGTCATGCCACCAGGTTTGTGGCGCTCATGGCACTGGTCTTGGCACACAGGACAGCAGCTTTGGTCGATGCACCTTCTTGCCACGCTTGACGACCAGGACGCAGCCCTTGCGCAGCACGCCCTCCTTGACCATGCACCCCGCCACGATCCTGTTGCCGGAGCCAAAGGTCGCCCGCACCTATGCAAGCAGGAGCTGGTGTGAAGACAGGCCAAAATTAAGGCTGCAAGATTGCCAGGTCATTTGCGAGGCAGATGCACAATCAGCTGGCTGCAGCTGCTCCAACTGCCTCCAATCTGCAGAGCAGGGTCATGTGCGAGCACGCGACAGCCCCAGGCGGGTCAACAGTGTGGAGTACAACAGGAGACTTGCGAAGAAGGGCCCGAGGATGCAGGGGGGAGCGCACCTCAGCCTGGCCCATCTCGGTGCGCTCCTCCACGGTGTTGAGGCGGCCCTCCATGGCAGCGCGCACATCGTCCACCAGGTCGTAGATGACGTTGTACGACCGCAGCGTCACGCCTGCGCCAGGGAGCCACAGATGAGTTTCAAAAACCTGAGGCATGTTTGAAAATGCGCGCACATCATCCGCCAGATCGTAGATGTCGTTGTACGACCGCAGCGTCACGCCTGCGCCCAAATTAGGTGGATATCAAGATCGGGCATGGGAGGGGCGCGTCAAAGACGTACGATGCTGTATCTGCGAATATGGGCAGCCGTTGTGTGCTGAATGGGAAGAGTGCTGCCGATGCGTCAGGCCAGGCGGCATGCCGCTGCTCAACATGAGCACAGCAATCCTTGGCGGCGGCGGTAACCTCCTCGGACGGCTGGGTGTCAAACCCTTATTCAACAGTTACATGTAGATTTCATCCATGCTCAACCGAAGTCAGAGTGGCGCACTCTTCTCCTTGGCGGCGGCGGTGACCTCCTCGGATGGCTCGACAATGAACCCTAGGGTGACGCCTTCCTGCGAGAAGCGGCTTTGGAGGAAAGAGGAAAACGGGCACTGAAACTCTTCTCCTTGGCGGCAGCCTTGACCTCCTCTGACGGCTCAACATTCAACCCTGGGATGGCGACTCGCTGCGAGAAGCGTTTTGGGGGGGAAAGCAGCAACAGGCACTGCAATCAAGGCGCACTCTTCTCCTTGGCGGCGGCGGCGACCTCCTCTGACGGCTCGACGTTGAACCCTAGGATGACGGCCTCGCTGGCGGCGGCCAGGTCCACGTCGGACGTGGTGATCTGGTTGGGCGCCGCCAGCAGGAAGCGCAGCAGCACGCTGTCCTGCGGCAGCGCGCCCAGCGCCGCCTTGACCGCCTCCACCGTCCCCGACGCATCCGCCTGCAAATGGGAATGAATGTTTACAAATTGCAACGACTTGTGGGCTTGGTTAGCGTGCCCAGCGCCGATGTCACTGCCTCCACCGTCCCCAACGCGTCCAAACGCGGTTGGCAACATAGGCATGTAGTTTCTGGGGTTGTTCAGCCGGCGGCAGCGCGGCCCAGCGCCGAGTTGACCGCATCCACCGTCCCCAACGCGTCTGTTTGTATGGACATTTCAGCCAAGATCCGTCCCATGCCAAGGCGCTCGGCGGCTCGGACACAGCGTCTGCAGTGCGATCTGGCCGACACCGGGACTGCTGAACAGGCGGGGACGGGTGTCCCGCATGTTGTGCTGGACAGGCGGACAGAATGGGCAGCGTGGCACACTGCCAAGATGCTGGGCTGCTGCCTCTCGGGCAGGGTCGTCCAGCAAACTCGAGCAAACTAGTTTGATTTATTGAATGTATTGCTGTATGATGAAGTGTAGATATTTACCTTGAGGATGACATTGAGGCGTTGCAGCGACTCGCTTGCGTCGTCGTCCATGGAGGCCCAGGACTTGGTGGTCACGATGTTGCCGCCGCCCGCCGACGCTGCCAGCCGCTCCAGTCGCTGCAGGGGGGTCAGGCGGAGTCATGCGATGCGTGAGCAGTGACTGTGTGATGCATGATGGCCGCTGGCGAGCGAGAGCAATGGTGCGCAGCCCTGGGGCAAGGCACTTGCGCTGCAGCCATGGAGGAGCGGCAATGAGTGGACCAGGTGCCGGCAAGTGGCATGCCGTAGGACTCTGCAGGCGGCTACCAGCCCTCCCGGCTGGCTCGCGCACCCCACACTCCCTGCTCCATTGAACACACAAGCGCACAGGCGAAGCCTTGCACTTGCACCTGCACTTGCACGTTATGTGTGTGCCGGCAGGGCACCTGAGTGTCCTCTGCGAGCTCGGCCGCCTTGCGCGCAGTGGTCTCGTCCTCGCACACGTAGAACTCGTCGCCGGCAGTGGGCACCGAGTTGAGGCCCACCATCTGGACCGCCAGCGACGGCGTCGCGCTCGCCACGTCGCCTGTGGACTCTGTCAGCGACTTGACCTGCGTCGCAAAGGATGCAGTGTGTCAAACGAGGTCAGGAATATGGCCTAAGACCCTGGAAAAGTCGCCAGCGCGGCATTGCGGTTTTGACGTCCGCCCATGGACTCTATCCAAGACTTGACCTGAATAGAGGGGACGAAATGCGTCAGCAGGCGTTGGCTTGAGTATCACGAACACATTCCGCAGCCTGCCAGGCCTTTGGTTCGTAAGCAGGCAGAACATTCACACGACTGAAGAGGCAAACCAATACAAGCGCTACCTTGTCATAGGAGGCGGAGGCGACGGCGAGATCGCCGATGCACAGGTTGCCCGCTGATACTCATTTGGAACATGACAAGCATTCTCTGGTTTTGAGCCCACCTTGCCATAGGAGGCGGAGGCGAAGACGATGTCGCCGATGCGCAGGGTGCCGGCTGAGAGCATCAATGTGAGATCACTGCTTTCCCAATGCCCACCTTGCCGTAGGAGTCGGGAGGCAATGACGACGTCGCCAACGCGCAGAGTGACGGCCAGGCACATCAAAAGGGGAAATAGGAGCAGGAGATACCACATTGTGTATGCCCACCTTGCCGTAGGAGGCGGAGGCGACAATGATGTCGGCGATGCGGAGCGTACCGGCCAGGCACATCAGACGAAATAAGAAAGTCAGTATATGAACACATTGCATACCAACCTTGCCGTAGGAGGCGGAGGCGACGACGATGTCGCCGATGTGGAGGGTGCCGGCCTGCACCAGCAGGCTGGCGACGGGGCCACGGCGGCGGTCAAGGTGGGCCTCGATGACGGTGCCGCGCGCTGGCCGGTCCGGATTTGCCGACAGCTCCTCCACCTCCGCCTGCAGCAGGATCGTCTCCAGAAGGTCGTCCACCCCCTGCCCGAACTTGGCGCTGATCTGCGCAGGAGGGACGAGGTGGGTACGTTGGTGGATACGTTAGTTGAACTGCTTTAAGTGTGCAGGAGCACAGCGGGTCTGGCAGCAAGACCGTCACCGTCAGGTCGTCCACCCCCTGCCCGAAATTGGCACTGATCTTGCAGGGGTTACTAGAGACGATGAGCCGCGCGATAAGAACAGCAGACAAATGCGCACAGGGCGCATGGGCAGGCGGAGTGGCAAAGACAATGCAAACAGGACAGCCGCAGATGAGCACGCACGGGGACCATGGAGGTCTGGCCGCCCCACTCCTCGGGCAGCAGGCCCAGGTCTGCGAGCTCCTGCTTCACGCGCTCCGGCTGCGCGCCCTCCTTGTCGATCTGCAGTGGAGTTTAGATGCCGCATATCACTTGTGAATACTGGGGTTGAAGAACGATCCAAAGTGTTGTGTATCATGTAGCCGGCCCAGGTCTGCCAGCTCCTGCTTCACGCGCTCCGCGCGCCCTCCTTGTCGATCTGCAGCAGTTGTCCATTGCACGAATGATCAATGTGCCGTGTTTGACCCATCTTTCCCCAGCTGCGTCCTAACCTGACTGGAAAAAGTGCACTGTAGCGCAGAGCAGGCAGGGGGTGCAGTGTCGTGTATATGACTGTTCACACATCGGTTGGAAAGCTCCACCGCTGGGCTGATGCAGTTCGATGATGGAAGGACACGACGGCGGCCTTGGCATGGCCAATTGCATTTCACGATTTATCGTAGGGTGGTACCAGGCCGTAGGGTGGTATGTTTCCGCGTCTTAACAGACAGAATATCAACAGTAGTGTTTCGAGCAAGGCCCCACCTTGTTCAAACCGAGATGAGGGGCACGCCGGCGGCCTTGGCATGGCTGATGGCCGCCCTTGTCCTTCTACTGACTGGGTCTACATTAAATCCAGGGAGGCGCAGAGTCGAAATGCATCCGCAGCGCACTTTGTTGAGACCGATGATGATGGGCACGCCAGCGGCCTTGGCGTGGCTGATGGCCTCCTGCGTCTGCGGCCGAACGCCGTCGTCCGCCGCCACCACGATGACGGCGACGTCCGTCACCTTTGTGCCACGCGCGCGCATCGCGCTGAAGGCCTGCACGACGTCGGCCGCAGCATGCGGTTCAGAGTTTCGGCATCAACACTCCTTCACACGCCCGCTGGCCAACATGGTGGGGAAGCAAGGGCCCCTTCACGGAGAGGGCTGAGGAGAAGAGATGCAGCTTGAGCACGAGCAGCAGACAGCTGCAACATCTGTGTGCAGCATGGCGGCATGAGCCAATCGCCAGTGTTCCTGCTGACTCTTGGAATGCAGACCGCCAGCATGACTGGGCGAGCAGGAAGCAGGCAACAGGGCACAGAAGGCAGGCGCACCTCGTGCCCGGGAGTGTCCAGGAAGGTGATGGCTGCGTTCTGACCGTCGTGTGGAACCTGCACGGTATATGCGCCGATGGCTTGCGTGATGCCACCCGCCTCGCCTGCCGCCACCTTGGTCTTGCGCACAAAGTCCAGCAGCGACGTCTGCAGCGGCACAGGTTTCAGCGTTGCAACACCGGTGAGGGCATGGAGGGCCGGAGCATACATTGTGGTTCGTTGCCAGGGTTTTGGGTCGCGAAATAGTGCAATAAGCTGTGGCTGAAGTCATTTGTCCTCCATCTGCCAAGGTGAATGATTGGCCCAGCAAAAGCAAGCCAGGCTAAACCTGTCAACACGCTGAGCAGGCGGCAGCAAGCCGCCGCGTCTGCGCAACAAGAGGTACTGCGCTTACCCCAGCCTCGAGCCAAAAAAGCACGTCGCCGCCGCCGCACCTTGCCGTGGTCGACGTGGCCCATGATGGTGACGACCGGCGGCCGCGGAAGCAGGAAGTCGAGGTCCTCCTCGTCCACAAAGTCCGTTGTCTTGCGCGCCCAGTCCTCCAGCGCCGCAGCCTCCCGGTCGATGCACTCCACCTCCCCAAACTGCTCGTCATCCACCACCATGTGCACCGTGTCCCGGTCCAGCACCTGGGGGCAGGGTTGCGCACGCAAGTTCACATACTTCAGAGAGCCGCAGGTTGTGTGCCACCAAAACAGCCTCCCAGTCTATGCACTCCCCGCCCTCACAACTGCTCGTCGTCCGCCACCATGTGCACTGTGTCCCTGTCCGTTGCATCTGGCGCTTGATGGTGCATATGTCAGTGCTCAGGGTCGAGAACCGACACAGCTTGGGTGAAATCGCCGGCAGTCACAGGCACAGGGCCACGGTCCAGCAGCTGACAGGCATGTGCAAAAGGCTCAGCAAGGTTTCATGTCTACAGGGGTTGCGCCGACGGCCGCATGGCAAACTGCTCATCACGAACAGAGTAGAATGGAGGGCTGGAAGCGCGACATGCGGCGGAGCCGTGCCACATGCAGCAGGGCCCCGCACCTGGTTGACCTGCACCATGATGCCCTTCATGAACAGGATCTTGACGACCTCGCCGGGCGGCACCGCCAACCTGTTGGCCAGCTCCTCTACGGGCATGCCCTCGTCGCCGACCTGCAGCAAAACAACATCGGTTTGATTCATTTCACGCCACTGATTGTCTTTCAACTCGACCCTTGAGACCTGACCATGGGATATTGACTGCATCAACAGAAAGTTGAAGAAGGATATCAGACGATCATCCGTGAATACCAGACGATCATCCACGAATCATGAGAACTGCACAACATACCTCGAAGATGTCCTGGCGCACGGGCGCCGCCGCCTCGCGCGCAATCGCGCGGTCGCGCCGCCGTGTGCCGCGCGTCTCCCGCCGCCGCCCCACGTCCGTGCGCTGGCGGGAGGCCTCCACCTCCAGCCGTTTCCGCCGCGCCGCCCTGGTCAATCGCGGGCAGCCTCAGTTGGTGCCGACAAACACAGCTCGCGCGCCTGTTTTCAGAAGAATGACAGATGCAGGAGTGGCATGCGTCATGCTGTCGCCAGCATTGCGGGAAGGTGACACATGAGGCCAGGAACGTAGAGTTGTGCTGCACAGGGCTCACCCATCCTCTGCCTCGCCGCGACCTGTGCGCCGCCAACGAATCGGCCTGCCGCGTTGGTCTGTCGTGGGCGGCGGCGCCGCGCCGGCTGCTGGCGGCCGCTGCTGCAGGCGGCCGTTTAGTGCGGGCGCGCCGGCGCCGTTGCCGCCGGGCCGCTGCTGCGGTCGCTGCGGCCGGCGGTCCTGCCCCTGGGAGCGGTCCTGCCCCCGCTGATCCTGCCCCTGCGGTCGCTGCTGACGGTTGTCGCCGCCGCCGCCTCCGCCATTGTTGCCGTTACCCCCGCCCTCGCCCCGCTCCTGCCGCTGCCGCTCGCGCTCCTGCCGCGTGCGCGGCCCGCTGAGGTGCTGTGTCGGCGGCGGTTTGGGCTTGGGCGGTGCGCGCAGCGTGGGCCGAGCTGCGAGCGCCGGTGGGTCCTCTGCGCGCACTACCAAGCGGAAGGCCCGTCTGGCGGGCAGCTGCGAGGCGCTGCTGCCGCAGCTGTGCTGGGGCAGGCATGCATGCCAGGCCCCATCCCTCAGCCCGAGGCCCGCGTTGCAGTGCGCGTGCATATTTAATGTCTCAGTGTTCAACAGCACATTGTATTCATATCTGAGCCACTGGTCTGCGCCCTCCTAGGCGGTCCTGTCGCGCTGCCCTGTCCACCAGAAAGGGTGCTTGCTATAGCGGTTTGTGCTCGCGACACGCAGGCGTAGTCGCGCGAATCCAGCCCACCGATACTCTACAGTACGTGACAAGTTCTGCAGCAAAGTCTGCACCTTTCATGCGCTGTGCAAGCTTATCTGCACCTTAATCCACGTCGCTGCAGCCGGCTGCAGGTCGTGCAGGGACTCCATTCTGTGTTCGTCTTCTTGGTAGTCTTGGTGATAGGGAGCGCCAGCAAGGCAGCAATAGCAGCACACAGTTCGTTCTGCATCGGTGTATTCTTACTGTGTCTTGAACTGGAACTCGTGGGTTGTGCAGCAGCTTGGCGGGCCGCGCGGCTGTTGGCACCGTAATTTGGTCGGCATCTACTAGCCTCAGCAGTCTGCTCAGGGCTCGAGCACGCAAATCAGTGGCTCTCTGCGGCCGATCGTCGATGGGGCGCGCCATCAGCATGACGACAGCGCACAGCACAGCATGCAGCGGCCGAGCTGCTGCCAGGTCCATCGTCTTCGCCTGGCCGCACTGAGCCGCGTTGTGCACACATGCGGCATCAGCAATGTCAGTGCATCAAGGCGACTCAGCGTGAACTGACTCTGTCTGTGAGTGCAGGCCGTCCAGGGTCAGCTGCAGGAGGCCGCCTGCAGCCTTTGTGGGCTTTAAAACAGCAGGTACGCATGCATGCGCCGGCGCCGCATTCTTGGAAACGTGCAGCATGCTCACCACGCGACTCACCTTGCTCTTACCGACCGACACTGGTGAAGCCTGTGTCATTTCGCCGCAGACCACATGCAGCTAGGCGCAGCGCAGCTTAAGGACTTTGGCAGCGTCACCCGAGCGGCTCTGGCCGTCAGCAGGTGAGCCGTGAGATTGCCTCGCAGAAATCTGCACGAGATTGCCACAAGCCGAACGAAGTTGCCACAAGCCGGTCCAGACGCGATCGATGCCCAAGCCCCATGAGAGACGGCTCCTCCCCCCCTGCGATGCAGCGAGAGCAGCGGGCCGCGGCGGCAGGTCACGCGCATGATGCCCATCGGCGTGCCGCGGGTGCCATACCGCTCGCAGCGCGAGGGCAGCTGGCAGTGGGTTGACATCTGGAACTGCCTGGTGCGCTTCTCGCATCGTGTGTCCATCCGGCCAGGCAGACTGTGGCCAGGTATTTTTGCTGACTGGGCAAGCAAGCTCAAGAAGTGTCACAAGTGTGACTCGGACATCGAACACCGTTTTCTCTCGCCCAGTGTTGCATGCCGCCACACACGTCCCCAGGTACTTCTCTGAGCAAAGCAGATCATCTGCCTGAGCTGGGCCTTGCGCTCCCCCTGTATCGGAATCCATCATTGAAACTCGTGAATATATTCTCGTCCGTGCGGTACTGGGAGCGGATCATCTTCCTGAGCAAGGCAGTGGACGACGAGCTGGGGGCAACCAGCTATGACTTTCAAGCAGGGTTTGTAGAAATTAACGGAAACTAATGGAAACTAACAAACTTTCACCAAAATTTTCCTGCGCAGTACCGGGAGCGGATCATCTTCCTGAGCAAGGCGGTGGACGACGAGCTGGGCAACCAGCTGGTGGCCACCATGCTGTACCTGGACAGCGAGAATAAAAAGGACATGCAGCTGTACATCAACTGCTCCGGCGGCGAGGTGCGACCCGGCCCGGCAATTACACCCACGGCTGCTGCATTCAAGTCAATACCACAAAGCAATTTGGAAGTGTTGTTAGCATGAGAAGATCCTGCGGCAGTCACCGGGCCGCTGGTGTCCCCTGTGCGGAAGCAGATACCTTGAAAGCAGCCGTGAGGCAATAGACAGAAGCAGAGCACATTGCACTTTGTGACGGCAGGCCAGGGCGCAGGTTCCTCGCTGTGGCTTGCTGAATCAATGCGAGTTTGCTGGGCTTGTGCACAATGCCGCCTGCTGCTGGGTATGCAGGTGGTGCCTGCGCTGGCGATCCACGACACGATGAAGCACATCGGCAGCGACGTGGCGACGGTCGGCTTTGGCGCCTGCCTGGGCATGACTGGCTTCCTCATGGCCGTCGGCAAAAAGGTGGGTCGTCAAACGGACCATGACATTTGAGACCTCTCCACCATTTACCCTTTCTTGCGCGTCTTCCTTGAGTGAAAAGAGTACAGGCTGGCGAAATGCCAGGCAGAGGCTTGGCGAGGAGCAAGGGAGGGGATTTTTGGCCTTTTCGTATGTGGTTTTGCGACCGTTCACTCTGCAGTCCCCGACTGACAGCCCACTCCTGCCGCCGCAGGGCAAGCGGTACATGCTGCCCAACACCACGATGATGCTGCACCACCCGTCGGGCGTGGCGCGCGGCCAGGCGTCCGACATACAGGTGCGCATGAGAGAATGGCGCAGGCGCAGAGTGTGCGCACAATAGAAATATGCAGTCGCAGCTAGCCTACAGGCGCAGAATACGCAGACCTGCCTGCCCCTGTGTCGGCAAGTCAGAGCGCCCTGCAACATGTTGCTCCATGAGTCCTGCAGAAGCAGCAGCGGTGCACGGCCCAGCCATGGTCGACATCGCCGTGTGTCACTGCTGTCATGCTCTTGTAGAGCAATTCTACAGGTGGAAACTGCGTGTGTCTTGCAGAACGAGGCCAAGGAGCTGCTGCGGGTGCGCAACTACGTCAACAACGTGCTGTCTGTAGCCACCGGGCAGCCCGTCGAGAAGATCCAGCACGACTTCAACCGCAACAAGTGAGGCGCCTTCGACTGCTGCTGCGCTGCTGCTCGTGTGAACTTGCCAATTGCACATGGTATGCTGTGCCGCGTGCGCATCTCACCCCGGCGCTTCCGAATTTACTTGAATCCTTTGCATTGCCAATCTATTGCAACGCGCCTGTGCTTTCTGGCAGGTACTTCACGGCGCAGAGCGCACAGGAATACGGTGAGAAGCTCTGCCAGTCTGGTCCTGTGTTGACGTCAGGTTTTAGGAGTTGCCGAGCTTGACATCCCAATATGCATTGTCACGTTCGTCATTGACAACTGAGCTGCTGCTGTTGGTGCGCAGGTCTGATTGATCGCATTCTCAAGCCACCGCGAACGCAGTCGCTGGGCGTCTGACAGCTGCGCTGCTGGCGGGGGCGGGACTGCATGTCTTGGCAGCTCGTCTTGAGGAATGGGAAGTTGACGCGCTCGTGCACTGTGCACCTTGGGGCAATAGGCAGCTGTGATATCAGCAGAGTGTGCGGCTGCATGCGCTGTGTAAATGCTGAAAAGTTGCGACATGGGGCAGGACACTATACGCGCAATCCGCACACAACAGTCGATCGAGAGCTGCGATCATGCAGCGCGCTGCGCACTCTGCCGACTTGGCCTGCCCCAGTGTACACTTGACTCATCGCTGGTTCCCACTGCACGTGTCCAGAGAGAGTGGGTGCAGAGCTCATTTCACGATTGCACATGCACGTCGCCAGCAAGTTCTTGCAGCAGAGCACTCCTTTGCCTCGATCGAATCGCCTGCGGCCAATGCTGACCGTCAACGGCGAAGCGTTGAAGGCGAAACCAGCCAAATCGAGGAAGACCTTGACGCTGCTGCCTCAAGTGGTCAAGTCCCTGCAGCGGGCGGTGGAGGATTTCGGCCGTGCAGAACCATCTGGCGAAGCGCCGGGCCAGCGACAGAAAGGCGTATGCGTGCTGCAGGGCGAGTACGCCGAGGTTGATTTGTCGAAGGTGCGCCTTCAGGTGGCCACCTGACGCTTCAGATGCATGTGTACATCCTCTGTCGATGCGGAGAATCGACCTCTTTCCTCTACCATGCAGGAGGACCTGGTGCTGGCATCCGTTGGCGCCACCACCTGTGTCATTGCGGCGCTAGTCGCGCCGAAGCAATGGGTGAGGCGCCCAACAGTTTCACATGAATTCTCAGTAGCGGCTTTCGGGCGCAAACAGAGATTTGATGGCAGTGGTGGCAAAACTTGGCATTTTGCCACGCAGCGTCGCACGCTGCCATCCGCTGGCATCCTCCTCGAACTTGTCGCTGGCGTCCACCTTTTCACTTGTCTTCTTCTCAGCACCCGTCCGCAGGCCATCATAGCGCACCTGGATGAGCGGTGCTCCCAGCAGCTGGCGGTGCTGGCGCCGCTGCTGGCCGCGCGATCGGGCGCCGCGCAGCTGTTCCTTGTGGGCGGCTACGGCCCCCGCGGCGAGTCGGTTGCGGAAGAGATCCTGAAGGCGTGTTTTCAGGGCCACTTCGGGCGCACATCTCACAATTGCAAATCTGCACGCTGCACACCCTCCGTTGCAGCGACGGTGCCTCGGTGACTGTCCAGATAGTTGGTTCGTTGTAGTGAAGTGCGGCGCTGATGCCCCTGGGCGTGTGGGGAGAGAAAGCTGCGCACGGCGACATGTGGGCATGGCAGGAGTGTCAGAGTTCTATCAGATCATCAAAGCTCTGTTCTCATTTGCCGCAGGCGATGCACGCGCTGCCGCAGCTGACGGTGGACCTGCGGCTCGCGGCGGTGGGCGCCCTGAACCAGCACCGCGAGACGCGCGGCATCCTGCACCGCAGCCTGGCGGTCGACACCGCCACCTGCGCCGCATGGCCGCCAGAGACGCACGTAAGGCTTCTCTGCATCACAGGCAACGTCGATGCATGGCCAGGCCCTCTCTGCCCGGCCCTGGGGTTGATTGGTGTGCGGATTGTTTGGTCGCTGTGGGTGCGGCGCGCACCAAGTCAGGGCAGCAATGATGAAACACAATGGTTTTTCTGGGGCGCAGGACCAGGGGCCGCTGTCGGCGATGCGGGCGGCGCGGCCGTTGTCGCCGGTGGCCTGCCCCATGGAGCCGATCTATGACGCCGCGTCGGGGCTGCTGCGCATCCTGCCGGTCCACATTGACCTGGCCAGCCTCAACCGGGCGGAGCTGCTGCAGGCATGAATTGTCGGCAATTGCTGGAAGGCACCTTATGTTCTGCTGTGTTCGGCGCTATAGCGGCTCTGCGGCGGCTGTCGTGCACCTGCCAGACGGCCCCGATGGATGACTTGGACCTGCTGCAGCAGTCGTCCACGACATTGTTTGCTGGTACACGTTTTAGGCATCTGATATTTGTTGCATGCCGCAGATGATCGCCATGGACGATGCAGATCTGCTAGAGCAGTCGTCCACGTCGCCAGAGCAGGAGGGGCCCGGCTTTTGCGGCGAGGTGCGGGCCACCCTGAAGTGGATGCTGCACACTAAGGGTGGCCGCAAGGCGCCCGCCACCTTCGCCTGGAGCGACGCCGCCGGCTGGCAGACCACCAAGAAGGAACGAGAAGCCCTGGAGGACTCACCAGGGGCGGCGCCGACGGCGCTCGGCGCCAGACCGCAGCTGGCGCAGCTGACCCTAGGATGATTCAGGCAAGACCACGAAGCGCATGCAGGACAGCAGCATGCGCATGACGGCGCGCGCTTTACCATTGCCACAGCACGGGTTGTGAGGCGGAAGGGATCAGGTATGCACCTCTGCTGCGTGCCAACGCCCCAAACACGGATCTGTCGGTCGTAAACCAGCCCATTTAGGAACAGCCTCGACCAGCCGATTTCCTTGATCTGTAACATGAGACAGCGGACATTGTTTGGACATCATCCAAAATCCCAGGCTCGACAATGGTGTTAGAACACTCTAAGAACATGGACACAGAAGCGTAGTTGATGCATCGCACGCACCAAGCCTCCCACGGTCGAGCCCTCGACGGCGTTGAGTTTCGACACCTGGACGAAAGCGCAGGCGCTCGGTGAGACCAGCGGCATGGCGTCAAGCACATACACAACAGCAATTTACAACATTTATATTTTGACACGAACGTTGATTGCATGTCGGATGCATCAGAACCTTAAACCCTGAATCCCATCACCCACCAGGTTGTCCGCCGGCTGACTGATGATCGCACAGGCTATGCCCGCCACATACCCTGCCGCAAACGACACGCCGAGCTGCTCCGTGCGGCTGCACTCCTCTTTGGGCTTCGGCACCAGCGTGCTGTACATCGCCGTTACGACCTGTGTAAAGCAGCAAGGAGGATGATTATTTAGCCGACAAGCAGGAGGCACACCAGCTGACTGGAATGACAGCTCACTCCGCAAATCACAGAACACAATCGCGGCGCAAAGTCAATTAATGAGGCGAGGGCTCACGTTCTCGAAGACGCCTGCAGGTCGCAACACAATCGAGTCAGGCAAAGGCTGGTGCGAGCAGCAACAGAGCACGGCAAAACGGAGAAAAGAAAGAACTGTGGCAACCAGCAGCACCGGTCTCGAGTCACTCACCGAACTTCATCATCGTGTCTGCGGCGCGACAATCACAACAGCGTCAGCACCTCATGGCAATGATCCGAAGATTTCAAGATTGTATTGAGGACGATGTTGCGCAAATACTCAAAACAGCACACATAAGACCCGCACAGCGCCAGCAATATTGCGGCTCACATGGGATCTGGCGCCCCCACAGGGCCGGCAGTCCCTTGTATAGCCTGCGAAAACAACACCGCTCCCAGTCAGAATCTGAAACTCGTACTTGTTTGCAACTTTGCAATCCGCACGTGCCGCGAGACACGAGACTATATCTGTCAAAGGTGTAAAACAGCGACGTTGAGTTTGCACCCGGCGAATCCCTCCTGGTGCACTATCTTTGGCAGCCCGTCCGATAAACCCTTGGCAAAGCCTGGCACCGTCTGCACCTTGACCTTTACCGCCTCCAGCGGGCACAGCCTGCGGGTGCACCATATTGATTTGCAATCATGTCTGGAACATGAATGCAAACTTTTGTCTGGCAGGCCCTCTGGCTGCGCACACCGCAGACGGCATGCTTCATTGCTCCCTGGGGATTGCACTTCCTCTGCACCGGAGATGCACGTGCAGTCTCCAAAACCAATTTATGGATTGGTTTTGGCTGTTGATTCGTGCCCACCCGATGTCCGCCAGGAACTCGGCAGACGCCGACGCCGCCAGATACGTCAGCGTGTTGGCCCCTGCGATCTCGCTGTACTGCCTGTTGCACGGCAGGAAACTGTGTGGTGAAACGTGTTGTGCCTGGTAGTGCAATGCAAACTGTGTGGTGAAACGTGTTGTGCCTGGTAGTGCAATGCAATGCAATGCAATGGGATCTGACATGCAATGCTGAGGGATCTGACATAGTAGTGCGTGTGAGCAAGATCAAAGACCACCAATAGATGAGAACAACAAGATGATTTTTGTTTGTGTGCTGTTTCTGTACTCACTTCTTGAATACCTCGTAGAATCCAAATTTGCCGGCGCCTTGGATGCCATACCCAATGAAAGTCGGGAGCCAGCCGCGCACAAGGCCCGACAGGCCCTGCTCTGCCCACGTCACCCGGAAGCCGATGGGGATCGTAGGGAATCGCTTCGTATCTGAAGTAATGATGGCGCAGATGAAGGGAGGGGTCGAGCCTGACAGATCTACCGAGAGATGACAGCATGTACTCTGAGAGGACGGACTCGATGGGGGCACTCTCCCACCTGTCTGCATGTTGCACTTGACGACATCCAGGGGAGTGATGCTCGAATGCGTCAAAGAGCAGGCGACGCTGCCTCCAATAAAGCACGCTCGGTAGTACTCTGCAGCCCGGAACACCAGACGTCAGCTTTGACTGTCGCGATGCCCGGTCCCATTGCAACTTGCGCATTCCACTGCGCCGCATGTAGGTATATGCAGGGTAGTATCCTGTGCAGTGCAACCACAGTGATATTGTACAGTTTCCGGCTGATGACCTGCATGTGATGCAACAGGGCCCAAGCACAGGATCTATTGCTGTGAGGGCGGTTCAATGTCGATGGTTTGCGCCAAACAAGCCTGGCTCGACTAGATCACCTGGGCTGTACATTGCCACCGGCTTCTGGCCCTCCTGCGCCGACGGGATCATGAAGCCGGCAGGTGACGCGGCAGGAACTGTGAATTTGGTGGCTGCGCCGGCCAAGGTGTAAGCGCGCGACAACACAGGGAGAAAGGTGCCGCTGGACTGCAGCATATCACAGGCTGATTTGCTGCCCCATATCTGATGCATGGTGGAGGCGTTTTAGGGCAGATCCGGACGCAACGAGCTGATCCAACGGAAGATGTTCCGGAGGCTCAGATCAGGTCACACACCCAGCCACCGTGATCGAGCTTGCTTTATCAAGCAAAAGCAATGGAAATGTTTTGTGGACAGATGTAGACAGGGTGCTGCCGCTGCAGAGTCTGCCGGTAACGCGACATTTGACTTGCTTTAGCATGGGTAACATGAGCAGCTTCCGACCAGGTCCAGCTTGGAGCAATCGAAACCTAAGCGCACAGCGGCGAAGGCTGCCCAAACGGTGCTTGGGCATGTCCACAGCCTTCTCGCAACACATCCCAGCGCTGCTACACGTTACACTGGAGGCTCAATGGGCAGTACAGTATTTGGGTCAGGTTGGTTTGTGCCAGCGCGGCAGGAGGCAAGCCAAATCTTCACTCAGTTCGAACGGCTGCGCCGGCACGCCACATGATCCATCTACAGGAGCCTATCACTGAGAGCGGCACCACACTTGCAGTGCTCATCCCAAACCCTAGAACAGCAAATCAGAGGAGGCACACTGTCGCTAAGAAACTAAAGCGGCGTCAATAGCAGTCGCATTCATCGAGAATCCACAGGTTGCGCCGCCGGCCCTGAATGGAGGGCCGGCGTCCGTGTGCGGCGCTCCCAACACCGCGTCCGCATCAGCTAATGTGCTATCACATCCTTCGGGGGCTTCAGAGGCCTGCACAAACCCAAAAATGAATCATCAAGCCTGGAAGATTCAACGACTCGTGTGCTCAGTACGTCCAGGCGCATGCAAGTCAAGTTTAATGTAATCTGTGTCAAAGAGTGCACCTGTCTTGGCCTTGGCCTCCTCCTTTTTGTCCTTCGCGTAGGACTTGGCGTCCGCAGCCTTGTCGGACACGTAGTCCTTCGCGTCCTCAAGCTTCCCCTACGGCACCGGCGAATTTTGTTTTAGCATAGAATCTTATTGGGGTGCTAGGTCACGCCAGCGGAGTGGAGTGCCTCCATCTGCGTTGACTGCCAGCATTGGGACCAGAGAGGCAGGCTGGAAGGACACCCACAAGGTGATCCAACCACTGCGCCAGCAGACCTCGTCTGCACATCGGCAACCGCACCTGTGCCTGATCCTTGAGGTCCTCGGCCTTCGCCTTTGCGTCGCCCTTGAGCTCGTTGGCCTTTGCCTTTGCATCCTCCGCGGACGGGGCCGGCGCCTGCGGCGCTCCGCCGGTCGTCGGCAGGCCCACGTACACCTGCACGCACAAACACGTGACTGCAATATGGACCAGCGTATCTCAGTGTTGTCTGGCGGCGGCAGCGCAATCACTACGCGCAAGACACCTGCCAGCAACGGCAGGCAGCACAGGGGCAGGACGAGGTCACAGGGGTACACAGCCACACCTTGTACGCGTCGTAGATGCCCCACTGGAGGCCGGTGAGCGTACTGCAGGCACGAACAGCCAGGATTGAGGAGGGTTTTGGAGAAATTTGCATGTGTAGTCGTGAAGGACAGCGCCCGTATGATGGCAGCAGATGCGCGGTGCTAAGTCTTGCTCACCCGACCATGACGATACGCAGCGGCAGGCCGTTGGTGAACAGCTTCGCCCAGCCGATCTCCTGCGCATTGCAACAGTCACGTGCTCAGAAAACCAGCAAGACGGCTCTCGTGCAGTCATACAGCAGGCACGTTGCAGTGGCGCAAACACCGGCGATGGATGAGGGCTGCGCACCTTGATCAGACCGCCGACGGTCGAGCCCTTGACCGCATTGAGCTTGGACACCAGGTTGTCGGCAGGCTGGCTCACGACCGCGCAGAACACACCGGCGATGTAGCTACGCGCACAACACTTGACAGAGTCAACAGCTGAGCGGCAGAAGAGAGGTGGTTCATGGAGCAGGAACAAAACTGCAGCTTGCATATATGCAATACGGAGTCCAGGACTCACCCGGCTGCGAAGGACACGCCCAGCTGCTCCGTCTTGTTGCACTCCGCCTTCGGCTTCGGCACCACGTACTTGTACAGCGCCTGCAATGCGGTTGCTGAGATCAAATGCATGCGAGGTGGTTGCGCATAGTGGCCACTTGGCGCATGACTGTCTGTATGTGCATAATTGGCATGTGCGCATGGACCAGGTGTTCCGGCAGGCCCAGGCTGGAAAAGAATTCCGGCGTAAGACGGCTGACGGGATGTGGCACACAGACCGCTCACCTGCACCACGTTCTCGAAGGCGCCGAACTTCATCATGGTGTACGGGATCTGGCGGCCCCACAGCGGGGTGAGACCCTTGAACAGCCTGCAGCGAAACAAACAGCAAGACTGCTCAGACACCTGGTTGTCCCTGTTGCATGTAGTGTTCCCGGGAGCGAGCAAACCCATTTGACTTCAATAACAGACGGACAAAACATAGTTCGATGGCGTCTCTACACATCATGCGCACCCGCCGACGCCCTCCTGGGACACGATCTTCGGCATGCCGTCTGTGAGCCCCTTGGCGAAGCCCGGCACCGTCTGCACCTTCACCTTTGTCGCCTCAAAGGCGCACAGCCTGCAGGTTGCACGATCATTTTGGTCGCCCAATCAATGATGTTGGTCGCAAGTGCTCCTGCATGCTCATCAGGCCATGTTCAGGCCAGTGCACAGGACTCGGTATGCACCCGGGCAGCATGCGTGACGCGCACCCGATGTCGGCAAAGAACTCTGCGGAGGCGGATCCCGCCAGGAAGAGCACCGTCTGGTACTTGGCGGCGTTCTCTGGTCCCGCCATCTCCGCGTACTTGCTGCGCGGGAGCAGGACGGGTGGTCGGTTTCTAAGGTTTAAAAAGGCAAGCTGCAGCACTGGAGGGGCGAAATGGGTGTGCTGCGTCCGACAGCAATGCATCTTCCAAAAGGTAGCACATGCTGATGGCATGGATACATAGCGGGGACTATTGCTCACTGCTTGAAGTACTCGTAGAGGCCGAACTTGGCTGCGCCCTGCACAAGAATGAATGCATTGAGGATGTCACGTTCTCTAACACCCGCGGCACCCCCTGATGGTTGGCAGGAATGCAGTGGGCAACATTTGTCGTCACATACCTGGACGCTGTACCCGATGAGCGTCGGGGACCAACCCCTCACTAGACCCTTCAGGCCCTGTGTGAGTGCACATGGACGGATGTTAGGCGCTGGTGAATCAGGCTGATATGCAGCAGGCAGCGTTCGTGCTCATCCAAGCGGACTTTGCGCGCCTGCTCCTGGATGGTGATGCGGAAGCCAGCGGGAATGGAGCCGTACTTGGCGGGGTTGGTCTGCCACACAAGTCAAGCACGCGTCAGAGAACAACCACAGGAGCTCAGGCGCACACGGCGCACGCTGATGGTGATGGCACATGCGGCATCCTGTCAAGTCAAGACTCAAGCATGCACAGGCACCCCAAACTCTGCTCACCTGCATGTTGCACTTCACTACGTCCAGCGGCGTCACTGCATGGCACATCAGGTGAGTTTAGTGTCACATCAATGCACATCACCAAGTGGCCGCCGCCGCATGTTGACAACATGTCACCCGAAGGTGCATGCCAGAGAGGGCGAGAAGCCAAAAATGCGATAATCTCGGCAACCGCTCACCCGCTGTGTGCGTGAGGCCGCAGGACATGATGCCACCGATGGTGCAGGCCCTGTAGAACTCCTGCAGTCCGAACGAATATGCTCAGCCAGGCAGGCGTGCTCGCATTTGAGTCATTTTACAGAGGATGATCTACCACATGCAGGACGCTCGCATCACAAACGAAGCCGCTGCAGTGATCTGTTGAAGAGGCGATCGCATAACCCTGAAATTATGGCGGCAGACTCACCGGCGAGTACATCTCAATCTTCTTCTTCTCCGCAGGTGCGGGAATCATGAAGGAAGGGCTGCTGCGCGTGGGTTGGCTCGCCGCCGGGCGCTCCTGCACTGGGAAGGATGTGGTTGCTGCGACGCTCGCACCGGCGCCAGCGGCGGAGTACAGCGACTGCGGGATCATCTGGCTGAGGAGCGACATTGTGTTCAAAGTTGAGAAGAAGCGTGCCGCCGCACGGTTGCGGAACAAATTTGGAAATGCCTCGTGCACTCGGCCGCTGAACGTGCAGGAGCCCTGATGCCTGAGATGACGACTGAAGCGAAGACAGTACCGTTAGGTAATGAGGTCCTTGACAAAACCCTGTGGCGAGCCCATTGCCAGGTAGCTGACCCCTGCCAGCAACATATCTGTAAATGCCGTACTGCTCATGTCCTCAAGATACAGTTGGAGGCATCGCTACGGACCGAAAACATCAAGGCTGTGTTGGTCGAAGCAATTGGCAGCAGGAACTACATTGGCTGCGAAACGGCAGCAGTCACCTCGGTGTTGGCGCTCCAATACAAACCTGTGTTCAGAGGCCAGCGATGCGCCCGCTGAGTCAACTGAGCGAAACCAAACCAAACTTGACAGAGCTACTACAAGCTGCTCCTGAAAGTCAAAAGTGGCCCCCCGAGGCAGCGCTTCAGCGGCCACGCCACCATCTGCAGCTGCAGCTGCCTGCTGAACTGCGGTCTGGGGCAGGCGCCGCCGCCAGGGCGCCTGGTGCCAGAGTTTGTGCACGCCCCAAAGCGTGCGGAGCGCCCTCCGCACTGCCGGCCCAGCACGGCGCTCATGCGGCGATGGCGCTGGGCCAGGGCTGCTGCTGCGCGCGCGCCGCCTCCTGCCAGCTGCGGAACTTGTGCGCCTTGCGGGCCTCGACGTCCGGCGGCAGCGCCGCTGCCCGCCGCTTGTGTCGCCGGAACACGTCCTCCGTGTCCAGCACGTACGAAACCTGCATCATGTGAAACAGCACATTAGGTCAGGAGCGAGCATTAGGCGACCTCTCTGTAGCTGCAGCAAGACAGCCTCTCATCTTGAGCGCCAGATCAGAGCCAGGTGCTATGTGAGGGAGAAAGCTCACAGGAAAACAGCCGCATCAAATATCACACGAAATCAAGAGCGCACCTTGGAGGTGGCGGTGGCGATCTTGCACTCCAGGCCGTTGGTGAGCTCGATGCCATCGGGCGGCGGCGCCGCGGGGTCCGCCAGCTGCCCGCCCGGAAGGTTGCGCTGCAGGAAGATCTTGGCCGCGGGGTCCGCCTGCGGCGCAGTGCTCTCCGTGAAGCTGCGCAGGTACGCCGAGAAGCTCGGCTCCAGCATGCCTGCAGGAGAAGGGAGGGTCAATACGTCAGACCATTCTGCAGCCTAAGAGCCCGGTTGCTGCACCACCGTTGCAGGTGCATAGCACAATCCAGAGTCTGGAGTCACAACGGCAGGGCAGTGGACGCTGTTTTGCCAGCCAGTAACAACAGCCAGTAACAAGTGTCCGCACCTGCGGGGACCTCCGACTTGTCGGGGTCCATCATCTGGAAGGACGCGCGCTCCCGCGGCAGCGATGCAAAGCGGAAGCAGGTGTCATCGTGCAGCAGCACGTGCGCGTTGGCAAAGTAAGTCGCGTCCTTCGGCGCCTCCCCCCGTGTGTTCTCGTACCTGCGCCATGAACCATCGTTATCAGCAATTTGTGAAATACAAATCACCGAATGATCTCATTCACTTGCATGAATTGGCCCCTTCAGCAGATGCTGAAAATGGCGCAAAGGCTCTCGTTCCAAGGCCACAGCAAATGCAGGGTGTCGTGAGCGACTCGGATGGTGTTGTGTGAGTCGTCCCTAGAGTTCATGCAGTCACTGCAGCAAAGCCCAAGACTGAGTCCCACGCAAGCTAGAGCAGAAGTTGCAGGCTGCGTTCAATCCCTCACCGGTACAGCTGGAACAGCGAGTAGTTGAGGTCGTCCTGCACCAGCGTCTGCAGCTGCTTGACGACCTTGTAGATCAGCTTCTCCAGCGTGAACAGCACGTACGAGCCCGTGCCTACATCAAGTCACAGCCCAGAGTCTGGTTCTTGAAAACAGGCTAGGCAGGGCAAATCGCTGGTCTAGGCAGAGCAACATTTACACGAGCCAGCCTGGCACCAGGACAGAGCCGGCAGCAGCAAGGGAGATGCACTGGTAGCGTCTTGATTCAACACGTGGCCCTACAAACACGTGTCCATGTGTTTAGATCCGGCGCACCGAGCAGCGCACGGCAGGCGTCCTCATACTGGGAGGCGTCCAGCGTGCCCACGATCAGGTCGCGCACCAGCGACATGAACCTGTGGCGGCGTGCAATTCATCAGTTCGATGTTTCTGATAGATGCTAGCGTTCCAGGGCCAGTGTTGGTTGCGCCCAGCTAAGGGTTGCAGGGCACACAGCAGAGCGCAGCAGGGTCTCGAAATCCTCTAGCAAGCCTTTGGCAATCTCGCAAGCTGCAAGAGACGGGGGGCAACTGGCAGGAAACACACGAAAGCACACAGCAGTGACGCGCACTTTGCATGGGTGGCGCGGTACTCCTCGGGCGACTTTCCCTCGCCCTCGGCATGTGCGCCGCTGCCGCCGTGCAGGTAGCCCTGCTTCTTGTGGCTGCACGTGTGTGCCACCCGCAACCTGGCCACATCATGGCGATTGTCTCAAAACACCACAGCAGACAGGGCGTTGACAAGGCGCTGGTCGTACGTCTGAAGGGCAGCGTGTTTCGAATGGAATGTTTCAAGGCTTCTCTTGTTGCATGGCCGCCGTGTCATCCCCTTGGGCGACGCTTTGAAGGCTGCAGCAAGCAGCAGGTGTCGAGAGACAGCAGAGGTCACCATACACATCAAGATGCAGAAACAGAGCCGCATGGACTGAGCAGGCAGGTTCCGGCGCGCACCTGTCGTACAGGTACTGGTGCAGGCGGAAGAACACGTAGAACTGCTCGTTGCCGTAGAACACGCGGGAGGGCGGCTCCGGCTGCTCCTCTGGCGCGGCGGCGGCGTCCCCGCCGTCTGAAGACTGCGCCGGCGCCGGCGCCGGCAGCCGCACCACCGGCGCCAGCGGCTTGCAGGCGGCGTACCGCGCCTGCGCCGCCTCCCCTTCGTCCTCTGGGCGCACAACAGTCTGGATGTTGGTCATACATCCTCTGAGCGTGGCAACCAGTGAGCGGTGGATTGGTCCTGGGAGACGGCTGCTGTGCTGTATGGGCTCTCCAGCAGAGGTGGAACCGAGCCGTCTCACACGGGTGCTGTAGGGTAGATTGGCTCAGAGAATGCCAGGATGGTGCATGTGCCAAACCAACAGCATGTGCACCTGAGCTGTGTTCTGAGCGGGCATCGTCCTCGTCCTTCCCGCCCTCTGCCGAGCCATTCCTGTCCGTTTCCATGGCTGTCGGTCCCTCCGCATCCGCCTGCATGGGCGCAACCATCAGCGCTTGATCTTTGAAGGCTGTGTCGCATGTGCTGAGCATGAGCCTTTGCAAACAAGAAGCTCTCAGGCACCTGATCCTAAGTGAAGACACGCAGAAGCAAACATCCAAAACGACCCAGTGAAATCTCAAACACACCTTCTCTGCATTGGGCGAGATGTCGCTGGAGACACCGCTGTTTGCGTCGCCGGCGCGCGGCGCCGGCGATGCTGCTGCTGCCTCTGTGTCGCCCGCCTGTGCGGCAACCCATCAGGCGCTCAGCATTCAAGTTGGAAAGGTCGCAGGGACAAGCCAGCGTGTGGACGAGTCCGAGCAGAAGGCAGATAGAGCAAATAGAGTTGCTGAGCGACAGACCACAGCACATTGGCGGCCGTTGCCTTCAACACTGCACAAGCAGAACGCACTGCGCAGTATGTGACAGCACAGCCTCCAGCCGTTGCCAGGCATGAAAGCAAAGGAAGCGCCGCCCCACCTCCGCCGCGGCGTCCATGAGCATGTCGGCGGCGGTCTTAGGCGCGGCGGGCTCCCGCGGCGCCGGCGTGCCCGCACGCTCGTCGTCCGGCGCCCCGGTGTCAGTGTCCGTGTCGCCGCCGTCCTTCTCCGACGTCAACATGACCAGCCGCTTGTGCTTGGCGGGCGAGCGCACGCCGGCCGACGTCGCGCGCGCCGCCTCCACCGCCGACGGCTCCGGGCTCGGCTGCGGCAGACACGCACATGTTTCGAGGATCCAAAAATATCCAGGAAAGACTTTGTGGCAGACCAGAAGATGGCGACCGAGACACGGAGCGGGAAGGCGCACATGCAGCTTGTTCCCGGCCTCAACCTTGGCAGGTCCAACTGTTGGCAGGCCGTTCACGAACGTTCACAAATTCAATGTGTGCGAACCTCCTCGGGAGCACGGGCGTCCAGGCCGAAGAAGTCCTCCATCAGGCCGGTGTACAGCTGCAGCGTCTTGGAGGCCAGCTCCGGCGTCATCATCTCCTTAAGCGCGTCCCGCAGGATGAGATACACGTCCTGCAGCAAAGAAGCAATCGGATTCGTCTTTACTCCAGTCCTGCAACAATCGTATGCGCATTCTCAGCTGCGGGAGAGGCGTTGCACAGAGCAATCAGGCCGAATGCATAATCATCAGGCGAAGAACGATGCCTTTGTTCTGAGCAGCAGATTGACTGCTGCCAGTGTCAGAATTTAACAGCTTTGATAGAGAATTCATGAGTTGAATAATCATGAGTTTGGTGGCGTCAGACATCCACTTAGTGAACTGGGCTCACCTCGTGCACGTTGCGGGCGGAGTAGTCGTAGGTGATGTCCGCGTGCAGCCGCGCCGAGAAGTCGGCAGCGGCGGACACCGCCGCCAGCCCGCCATCCGCCTGGCGCCGCCGCTCCACGATCTCTGCAGCCGCCGGAGGGACACAAAAATGAGCATCGCAAATGGAAGCTTTTGACATGCAGAGGCCATTGTATGGGTGCTGCACAGCAGCTCAAAATGGTGAAGATGCGCAGGTCTTCATCAAGTGTGGAATGCTGCGGAATGCTCGACAATTGCAGATCCGGCTGAGGCGAGAAACCTTGCTGGGCTTTCAGGAATCATAGTCTGGCGCACCCCGGATGTCGCCGATCATGCCCTTGGCGCCCAGCAGCCGCTTGTCGGTCTGCTTGAAGTAGAAGGAGCGGTGGTCCAGCGACTTGTGGTAGTTGGCGTCGTACACCTTCTGCCACAGCGGTGCCATGTTCTTCTTGCTCTCCCGCCTGGCGATCCGCAGTTCACACTGTTCTTACATGTTATTACACACTACCAAGCAGCGAGGAACATGCCAGCTCCCGACGTGGACTGAATGGCTTCAGGTAAAAACGAAGGAGTCAAGATGTTGAGCCAGTGCACAATATAACATCGCCGGCATGGAAAACTCGCTCCCAGCCATGAAGGCTAATGCAGAATCAAGCCAGAGATGCGCACCACTCGGAGTCCTTCTGCACCAGGCGCGCCAGGATGACGGGGATGGCGACCGCCGGGTTCTTCTTCAGCAGCTCCACCACCTGCAGGCGGCAGGCACATGGCTATTTAGCGTTCTAAGGTTCCCACCACCGGCAGGCAGCCCTTGGCGTCAGCCTCGCGCGCCTTGCGTTTGTGAGCGGAGCTCCGCTCAACTTTCTGCGCCCGTCTTGCAGCCGGCAGGTCGGTCCAGCAAGCGCAGCAAGCGCAGCAATGTTGCAGCTGGAACCTAAGCACACTAGAAGGTGCCAGGGCATGAATCAGGAGCATGCTGCAGCAGAGCACCTGGTGGCCGGCCTCGCCGTAGATGCGCTGTGCGGCACGGACGTGGATGGCGGACAGCGCTCCCGGCTCCCCCGGCACCGGCGCCTGCCACCGCGCCCGCTGCTCCGAGTCCAGCACCTTGATGAAGCAAAAGACAGGCATCTCAACCTGCAGGGCGTCCCGTTGAGTCCCGTTGAGCATAGCTTCTGTCCAGGATCTGGAAAGGCAGCCCACTGCCTGCTGGACGTCCTTACAGGCAGACCGAACCAGAAATGCATCAATCCTCCAGAATTGTCACAACGTGTAGCATGCAGGCAGGCAGAAATAAGAGGCCAATTCCGGATGCAGCTGCCAATCCCTGATGCGGTTGCAGCAAGGGGGCGCAGGGGGAGCAGCACCTCCAGCTGGCGGGCGAGGTGGGCCATGGCTCGAAGGGCGGAGGCATTGGTCTCGATCATCATGTCCAGCTCGAAGCGGTCATCCTCCACCCGGAACAGCGCCTCCTCATACTGGTTCTTCCGCATGTGCTGCATTTCGAAGTGGATAGCGCTTGGCATGTAGGATGCGCACGTTGTGCTGGTGCTTTCACTTCCACATGTGCTGCAGTTGCAGTTTCCAGAAAAAAGTAGTGGCTGCGGAACATCGGCACATGACATGGTGCCAGGAGCAGCAAGTTGCCGAACGCTGGGCACAGCGCTGGATGGTGCTGGATCGCCGCAGGTCCCGCGTGCCAGCATGCTAGTGCCAGTATTTGGCGTGCCGGGATGACGGCTGGGAGTGAAGGCAGGCGCAGGTTGGGCTGTCATCAACCCTTGCATGGACCTGCACCGCAGCGCACCTTGAAGGAGTAGTCCTCAGAGCCGGAGGTGACGGACACCCACTCGTCGTTGAGCAGCGCGCTGAACAGCGTGAGATTGCCGCGCCGCCCGGAGCACTGCATGGCGGGGTAGTTGTGCGGCAGCTGCACGTAGCTGGTGGTGCACCGCTTCCAGTTGGTCACGTCCAGCTCGCTCACCGGCCGCGTCGCCAGCTTCTCCTGCTGCGACAGTTGCTGCGCGGAGAGGGCATGTGACGTTCACATGAGCGTTCAGGTCACAGCTCGATGTCGCCGCCCTGACTTGCTTGCAGACTTCCGTGCGTTGTATGCATTGCGGCAGTCATGCAAGAGGCAGCATGACACAACTGCTGCAGGTCAGGTAACACAGTGGAGAGCTGCCGCCGCAGTCCAGACCCTGGCCGCGTGCAATGAGAACTGCTTAAAAGAACCCCAAACCCCTGCAAGGGACATGCAGCGCACCTTCATGCGGGTGATGTCCTTGATGGTCATCTTGCCATGCCCCGTCATCTTGCCGTCCAGGTCGAAGTCCAGAATCTCGCACCGCGTCAGGAAGTCGTTGAAGCCAATCTGTGCAGGACAGAAGCGCCACCAATCAGTTTCAGCCCGCATGTGAGCAGACGCTGGGGGGAAAAACAATACGAACACAATGTGAAAACAACGTTAAGCTGCAGGAAAAGCATTGCGGCAGCTGACGATGCAGGTCTCGCGATTGCAAATATCAGTTTCCCCAACTTTTCGATTTGATCAGAGGCGGGGAAGGAATGAACGTGCAGGACAGTTGTGCAGTAAAGAAAGCCGCACCGCGAGGTCGGAGAAGCGGCCGATGAGGTCGTGCACCAGGTGTGTGAGCTCGGACTTGGAGATGACCTCCTGGGCGTACAGGTTGAGGCACTTGAGAAAGTCCTGGTACGCCTCCCGGCTGCGCAGCTTGGCCTTCACCTTTTCGAAGAAGTGCAGCTCCTTCGCTAGGTTGGTCCTCGCAAAGCCGCCCTCCTCGTCTGCAGGCGACAGACAGGAGGTGGTTACAGTGAGAAGCCGAGCTGCACGTCGTGTGAAACACATTGTCAAGCTGCACACTGCACGGTGCTGCAGGCCGGGGGACTGCAAGGACTGGCCGGATGTTCCTGACAAAATCATGAAGACAGCTCATGCACCAACTACAAGGAAATCGGCATGTGCAGGCGCACCCGCATAGTCGGCGTCCTCGCCGCGGCGGCTCTTGCGCTTGGGCGCGAAGTTGCTCGCGGCGGCGGACGTCACGCTGCGGCCGAAGGGCTTGCCGCGGCCCATCGGCCGCTTGGGCTGCAGACAGGAACCGATTCGCATCAACAAAACATCACAGGATACTGTAACGATATAGAATGGGCTAATAAAACAGCAGGTCGCCAGCGCAAGGCGAGCAGGCTGGCATGTCACCTGCTGTGACGGCGGCGTCGAGTCCGGCAGGAAGTAGGTGAATTCCTCCAACAGGTCGCTGTGGCTCTTGAACAGCATCGCCACCTGTGCACGCGGATTACCACCATGTTTTTCTGCTGTGCACAATCAACAATGCTTGTCCAGGTCTTTCTGCAGCAGTTTCACATCCACCCAAACACAGCGACAGATGCGCACCTCCTCGTAGACGTTGGTGATGGACTTCTGGCCCTTGCGGTACATGTTCAGGATCTCCAGGAAGGCCTTGTACACACGCTCGTCGTTGGAGAAGCGCGTCTGCAGGCAGCAGCACGTGTTGGTGTTCAGTTTTGTCAGATACCATGCTGCCATGAAGTGCTGTACGAGTGCGCACAGCAGGCTGATGTCACAATTACGCCTGCAAGCTGCCGTCTTGCGCACCTTGATCTTGTTGACATAGTTGATCGCCTGGTCAAACTCCACGGGCTGCTTGGGCTGCAAGGACGACCATGTAGCTTCATGAGGGACGACGACTGCCATCCGGCACGCAGGCAAGCTGCAGCAGCAAGGCATGGTGGCACATGATGCAGCACACAACATTGGCAGATTCACAGCCGTAGCACACACGACACTCGCCTTCTGCTCGTCCTCTAGCGGCATCTCGATCTCGTAGCCCTTGGGCAGGAAGGTGTTGAAGCCCAGGATCAGCTCGCGGTGCCCAGCGAACAGCTCCTTCACACGGACAATGACGCCCGCCGTGTCGACCCTATTTCGCAGAGGACTTAGTACTCACCTCACTGAATCAATGCTCAAAATACAAGATTACAGGCCAGTTTCCAGGCAAGTGAAGTGAAGTGCTGAAAGAGACTCCGAGGCGAGCCGGTGTCGGAGCAGCCCCTTGGCTGTCGCACGGACAAACGGGGGAAAACAGGTGCAGGGCGGGCGAGACTCCCGAAGTTGTTGTTGTTGTTGGGCGGGCCTGCGGGGCGCGCCGACCCACCTGGAGGCCTTGAACTCCTTCATGATCTCCAGGAACTCGTCGTAGATGTGCTTGTCGTTGGCGAACCGGGTCTTCACCTCCCGCAGGTAGCTCAGCGCATCGTTGGTCGTCAGCCTGCCCGAACAGGGCAGTCCGGGATTGCAAGTGCTTCTTCGCGTGCCACACAAGTCCACAGATACCCCACGGCTGCAGACAACATGTGGCCCAGGTTGTAAGTGGACAACCAGTGCAGGGTGGCCCTGGCAAACTCGGGTTGTCCTCCGCACCGCCGAGGCGTGAAAATACTCCCGCGTTGAAGGTCGTTCACAGAGGAGTTGATAGCAGGGTGGTCAGGCCACCGATTGCGCTGCAGCGAGCTGCTGCTATCCAAAGCCACTCAACTGTGGCGAAACTTTTGGAGTGGGGAAGGAAACGGCCGGGTAACAGACCCACCCCTGGTACGGTCTCTTAGAGGGGCCGGCACCGCCATACATGGACGTATCGCCATCGCGGCCGCGCTTGCGGTTGTCCATGTTGGGCATCCAGGAATCGCGAAGACAAGCGCCGCGTATCGCACGGTGCATCCGCAGCCCGGCCGCCTCGCAGCCTGCTGCCGGGGGCAGTTTTCTATGCTGGCCGTGGGCCTGACTCGCATGGAAGACTCGCAAATGCGCGCAGCAAATGGTTTCGGGAGTTTGAAGGAACCGGCGTCGTTATTGTGAACGGATGAACAATTCCCTTGACCTCGTTGCTACCGAGGTTCTTTGATCCCTTGTAGTCGTCAACCACTGTCGACTTGCTGGCTTGGGCGAGGTGCAACGCCAGACGGCAAATAGGCGCTGTTGTCAGACGTTTGATTGCTCGCAGCTGCTCCGCGGGCGGCGGTGCAGCGGCTGCGACAGATATAGGGAACTTTCTGAGGAACATCGCACCTTGGTGCTTCCAGTGTTGGTGCAGAGTCTGGCTTCAACTTGTGGCTTGGCTTGCGCCGTACAGCTCGCGTGCGTCTGACCGTCCTGTCCGCCTGCAGGCAGCTCTGTCGCCTGCAGGCTGAGACCAGGAAACGAGTTGGCATGCGATCACGACCGCTTCAGCACTGATTTGGGCTCTAGGCCGCACCACACCAGCCATTTGTTGTTGCAGGATTGCAAAGGTCATCCTGCTGCACCGTGAGCTCTACATTAGGCTCTAGGCCGCGTCGCACCAGCCGGTTGTTGCAACAGGATTGCCAGGCCCATCCTGGTGTTCTGTTACGGTCAGCTTCGCGTTCTATAAAGATGGCTGACGCATTTGCAGAATTGGAAGAAAATGATGGAATCCGTCTGTCATGGAACGTGTGGCCGCACAGCCGGATCGAGGCCACCAAGGCCGTCATCCCGCTGGGCGCGCTGTACACGCCGCTGAAGCCACTGCCCAACATGGTAGTGAGTTCCTAGAGCTCGGTGTGCATTATGCCAGCTCTCAATGTGCTTCCATGGCACACTTGCTGGCATGCTGGTCGAATTGTACAGCTCACTTAGCCCTGCAGCTGGGGTCTTGCTTGACAAGCGCCCTGAAACGCCCCGCAGGTGGTGCCATACCCGCCGGTGCAGTGCAAGGGCTGCACCGCGGCGCTGAACCCACACTGCCAGGCGGACTACTCCGCCGCCAAGCTGTGGATCTGCCCCTTCTGCCACGCGCGCAACCACTTCCCGGCGCACTACCACGGCATGTCGGAGTCCAACCTGCCCGCAGAGCTGTTCCCCAACTACGCCACCATCGAGTACACGCTGCCGGCGCACACGCCGCCGCAGCCGCCGGCGTACGTCTTTGTCGTGGACACCGCGCTGAGCGAGGACGAGCTGGGCGCCTGCCGCGCCGCGCTCACGCAGGCGCTGCAGATGATCCCGGAGTACGCGCAGGTAAGAAGGACTTCCGGTGTCAGGGCGCTCGCGGCTTGCACGTTCTCGACGGAATAAGTTTATGCAGACATGCACCACTGCAAGCATGGGCGCGATCGCCTTGTTTGAGGCTGCAAGCCTTTGGGAACGTGCATGCTGTTCCCCCAGCCACGCATCCAGTAGCAATGCTGCGCCAGGTTGAAGGCGTCTGCCGGCTGCAGTTGCAAAGTTACTATGCGCTGGGTCTTGTCAGCACGCAGCTACCTGAAACTTTGCCGTGTTCACGCTCTCAAACTCCTGCGTCGCAGGTGGGACTGGTCACCTATGGCACGCACGTGCAAGTGCACGAGCTGGGCTTTGCGGAGTGTGCCAAGTCGTACGTCTTCCGTGGCAGCAAGGAGTACACGGCGGCCCAGGTGGCGCAGCAGCTGGGCGTCTCGGGTGCGGCGCGCGGCGGGCCGCCGGGGCAGCTCGGTGCCGGCGGCGCGGCAGGTCAGCTGCGGTGCCGGACTCTGTGAATGTGGAACCCAGTACTAGCACCTGCCTTCAAACATGAGGTTTTGCCATGGCATCCCTGAAGTGCTGCATATAACTGTATGTGTCCTCATGGTCACATGGGTGGTTGGCAGCTGCATCATGTGTGCCTGCCTGCCAATGCAGCAGCAGCGCAGGCGGCGGCGGCGCAGCGGCGACGCTTCATCCTGCCGCTCAGCGACTGCGAGTTCGCTATCTCGGGGGTGCTAGATGAGCTGCAACGAGATGCCTTTCCGACGCCCGCCGATGTGCGGCCGTCCCGCTGCACCGGTGCCGCGCTGCAGGTGAGGCGCTGGCGAAATGCAGCACTTGCAGCCAGGAGAGCGTTAAAACGCACAGCCTGCCCGGCTTCTGTGAATCAGTACACACTCTGCACATCATACAGACCTGAGTGAGCGCTGCGGCCCCAGTATGTGCCGGAGTATAAGAACATGGTTGCACGAGTAAAGGATCATCTTTGCCGCAGGTGGCGGCGGGGCTGACGGACGCAGCGCTGTCGGGCGGCACGGGCGCGGTGCGCATCATGCTGTTTGTGGGCGGCCCGACGACAGAGGGCCCCGGCCAGGTCGTCGCCAAGGAGCTTCTGGAGCCCATCCGCTCGCACAAGGTGAGCGGCTGCGGCAGTCTGTGCCCTGGCGATCTTTCAAGTTGGCACGTCGGGATGCGAGCAGGGGGGCATGCGCAAGCAGATTATTGCGCGTCAGAGCTCCATGATGAGACGGCGGACGAGCCTGGCTGGTCGCGCATAGCTCGGAGAGCTGCGGCGCTTTGCAATGGAATACAAAGCTTGCTTCTCACAAAGGTTGCGCAGTGCTGGGCAGTTGGCCCTCTTAGCTCATGTGGCAGCTCTTCAGAGGTTGTGCAGAGAGGCAGAGTGCAATTTCTCAGAGGATGTCGGCTCATAGCCACCAAACTCGCTCTACTGCCTCTCCACAGGACCTAGTGAAGGAGACGGCGTCGCACTTCAAGAAGGCGAAGAAGTTCTACGACGGCGTGGCGGTGCAGCTGGTGAAGCAGGGGCACGCGCTGGACGTCTTTGCCTGCTCCCTGGACCAGGCGCGCTGCCTTTTGCTTCCCCCCTTGCTAAGGGAAGCAAGTGCCCCTGCTGTTTGGTGAAGCAGGGGCACTGGCTGGACGTTTATGCCTGCTCCCATATCGTGTTGGCCGCCTTGCTTTCCCCGTCCTGGTGCCCCTATCTGGCTTCGCCCATTTCACTGCACTGTGCACCATCACGCCGATCTTGTTTCCGGATGTGCCAGGAGTGCCACTCCTCGCAGCTGGAGGACATGGCGCTCTGACCGACAGGGCACTTACACAAAGCCAAAGGCAATCTGTTCGCTGCATGGCACTTTGCTGAGTGGCAGAGTCTCCTCTCCCCGCAGGTGGGGCTGTACGAGATGAAGATGGCGCTGGAGGCGACGGGCGGCATGACGGTGCAGACGGACACCTTCCACAATCCGGTGTTCAGGGACTCGCTGCAGCGCGTATTCGCCAAGCCCGGTGACACTGGCCACATGGGCCTCGCCTCCAACGCCATCTTCGAGGTGCTTTGGCTGGCCGCTGCTTTGCCTTCCCTTTGCCGCAAGTGCTCTCTTGCTGCGCAAAGTGCACACACGAGTCACTGTGGGCTGACAAGTCACGCTCTCATCATGGGACTGGGCCCTGTGTGTGTGCATCTTGCTGACGCTTCCGAAGCAAGGTCTCGGCCTGAGGCAAGGATCGAGTCGAGAAAGAGGCGCCGCTGCGCCGCAGATCATCCCGTCGCGGGACGTGAAGGTGGCGGGCGTGCTGGGGCCGGCGGCGCCGGTCGACAAAAAGAGCATCGCCGTGGCTGACACCGCCATCGGCATGGGCGGCACCAGCGCCTGGCGCCTCGCAGGTTGGGGCCCCCTTCTGACGTGATCCTGCCCGTCTCGCTGTGACAGCAAAGCCCCCCATTGCAAGCACCTGCGGGCCAGCCGCCGGCGAGGCACTGAAGTCGTTGAAGGCACCGGCCACGAGCAACCACAGCACAAGCCACTGCATGCGGTAGTAGGTCATGCAAAGAGCTCAACGAATGAAACTCCTGCGTGGCAGGACTGGACGCGAGGACGACGCTGGCGGCATTCTTCGAGGTGGCAGCGGGCGGCCGTGGCAATGCGCCCGACGTGGGCTCCTCGCCGCAGTTCTTCCTGCAGTTCGTGACGAGGTACCTGCACGAGAACGGGGAGTTCCGGTGCCGCGTCACCACCGTCAACCGCTCGTGAGCTCCCTTCCCACGAACACAGAATGACGATCCCCAGCTGCAGGAGCGACTCTCGCTCGCCGGCAAGCCCTGCATTCCATTGCTTCTGGTGTGCGGCTGCCGCAATGGAAGCTGCTGCCACAGGAGCTGCGCCTTGATTTCCGCCGTGCTTAACACACATAACCATGTGGACTGCCGCCTGCAGGTGGACGGACGGCAGCAACCTGCAGGAGCTCGTAGCGGGCTTTGATCAGGAGGCGGCGGCAGTGCTCACGGCCCGCCTGGCCACCTTCAAGATGGAGACGGTGAGTGTCCTCCCTGTGGCCCTGTGACGCCCTCTTGCAGATATCTGCACTCTGCTGTGAGGTTGAATCAAATCCACCCTTTGGCCGCAGCAGCAGCAGCACGACTTGCATGGAAGTCTCGCCCATGGACACCCTAAAACGGGCAGGAGAGCAGGTTGGAACTAGGCGGCTGGGTTGGCACGCTCATCCTCTGTGTTGCGATTTACTTCCCAAGGGGAAGGCCTGCAACTCAAAGGCGTCCTCCTGCGGCGGAGCAGGAGGACGCCTTCGACGCGACGAGGTGGCTGTACCGCACGCAGTCTGCTCCTGTGATACAATATCAATGCGTTGCATCATCCGCTCTCTTGCTTGTGCCAACAGGAGGACGACTTTGACGCGACGAGGTGGCTGGACCGCACGCTCATCCGGCTGGCCAGCCGATTCGGCGACTACCGCAAGGACGACCCGTCCTCCTTCCAGCTGGCGCACGAGATGTCCTTCTACCCGCAGTTCATGTTCAACCTGCGCCGCTCCCAGTTTGTGCAGGTGCGAGCACACCTTCATTTCTCAGAACTGTTCCGAGAAACACCAGCGCTTGCCTGCGCGCTCCAGACGCCGATTGGAAGTCGGTCATGCGCACTGCAGCGCGCTCTTCGTCAAGCTCCGAACGCGCGGCTGCATGTCTCAGAAGTGGCCGCCATATGAACCACCTTGCGGATCGTTCTGCTGTGATTATCTGCCTGCCTCCCTGTGTGCTGACAGCAGTACTGCCTGCCTGCGGTCTGCAGGTGTTTGGCAGCAGCCCAGACGAGACGGGGCACTGCCGGCTGTACCTCAACAGGGAGACGACGGCAGACGCGCTGACCATGATGCAGCCGCAGCTCCTGGCGTACACCATGGAGGTGCGCGCCTCTTTTGTACCTCCTCCTGCCACAGCTGCAACGACGTGCTACCGCTGGTTTTCTTGGAGTTGGTCCACTGGTCCGCGGAATCGTGCACCGGTCGCCCACCTTTGCAGTTGTCTGATCAACGCCTAGAGAGCTCTCCTCGGCCTCCTGTCCACAGCCTGCACATGCTGACAAGTCTACTTTTGACATTCTGAAAAGCTGCAAATGAGCAGGGACTGCCGCAGCCGGTGCTGCTGGACGTGACGAGCATGTTGCATCAAAGGCCTGCTCCGAGAGCACCTCTTTCAGCGCTGTCAGTTGCTGAAGCGGCCTACAGGGCCTGCCGCAGCCGATGCTGCTGGACGTAACGAGCATAGCGCCGGCCACCATCCTGGTGCTGGACTCCTTCTTTATCTACTTTTTTTTCTTACTTTTCCTTCCCACAAACAGGGGCCGCCGCAGCCGGTGCTGCTGGACGTGACGAGCATAGCGCCGGCCACTATCCTGCTGCTGGACTCCTTCTTCTACGTCGTCGTCTTCCATGGCACCACCGTCGCGCAGTGGCGCAAGGCGGAGTACCACCTCAGCCCCGAGCACGCCGCCTTCGCTGCCCTGCTCGAGGTGCACTCTGTTCCAAGCCTTCTGCAAAGGCCAGGCCTTCTGCATGAAAATATTCGTGTTGTGTCATCACGAACACGCTGGCCCTGGCATCAGTTGAGGCCCGAGCACGCCGCTTTTGCTGCTATGATTGAGCTCGCCCAAACCTTGCATGTGCGTGTGCACCCCCTTGCCCGTTGCATCTCACCGCCAGCAATGTACAGCAGCTTCGTGCACTGTTAGGGGCGAGCATCCGTTCGTGTTTCGCACCCCAATTTAGGGTTTAGGGTTCAGAGTTTCGCACCCAATTCGCATGATGTCTTCTAGTGTGCTGGTCGCATCACCGCCCCCTTGTGCCATGGCCGCAGACGCCAGTGGCAGACGCGAACGAGATCGTGAATCGGCGCTTCCCTGTGCCGCGGCTCGTGGAGTGCGACCAGAACGGCAGCCAGGTGACTCTCCCGACCTGTGTGTTGTCATTCCTGCACAGCTGACTGCAGGCGGATCCTGTATGTCAGCAGCCAGGAGCTTTTCCTGCACGATGCCGCAGCATCTTGCAACCACTCGAACCATTCTTTCACTCCAAACGTCCGGCAGCATCGACTGCATTGTGGCCTCATATAAACAACTTCGGCTCACAAAAAGCGTATCGATCAAAATCGATACAATTGTGCAGGCGCGCTTCCTGCTGGCGAAGCTCAACCCCAGCAGCACGTACGCTTCGGCGGAGGGCAGCATGGGCATGGGCGGCGGCAGCGAGATCATCATGACCGACGACGTCAGCCTGCAGGTCAGTTCAATGCAGGAAAGTTGATAAAGTTACTATATGTATATGTCAAAGCAACGAACATGCTTTTTCTATGGTTGTGGAACAACAGTTTAAATCTTAGCCGCAACGCAACCTAACGTTCAAAGCTTTACTTTCAATCGCAGGTCTTCCTGGACCACCTCAAAAAGCTGGCCGTGCAGTCGTGAGGCGGGCGGCGACTGCAAGCCGGAAGCGGATGGCGGAGGCTGAAGGCAGAGCCGAAACGGCTGAAATGGGGTTTCCCTTCCTGTGGATGAGAGCACCTGGCCAGCGTTGGAATGGGACGTGTTGCCAACACAGTGTTACTGTCGGCAAAGGAGTGTCATGAGCTACTGGAGCTGTGCCGTTGTGTGTGGACCATATCGGGCTTTGAATAATAGGGACAAGATATTCAGAATGATCATGCTGCCCTGAGTTGCAGCGGATGAGCAGGGTACGAGGGTTGATCGGATGAGGCATAGGCATTTTGGAACGTCCAGAACAGACAACACAACACTTCCAGCAGTGAAAACCTGTTTGCAGTGCATCCTGAACAGACAATAGGCTCTAAGTCTCCCCCAATAGGTATGTGCCACACGCTAGTTCACAGCTGTCTGACGGCTTTACTAGACGCCATCAATTGATCATGTCACGTCAGCCAGGCGCCGTCCCACAGCAGCATGCACGGCGTATGGATCGGTGTGGCCGATGGACGCCCCAGCAAACACCTCCAGGCCGCCGAAATCCGAGGCGCGGTTGCTGAGCTTGCCCCTGCTCACCACCCTGCAGTGCGAACGCCTTTGGTCATGTGGTGCCAGCGGAGTAGGCATATCGCCCGTGAGTGATATGCAGTCCGAGTGCAGAACGGGTGACGCTGCAATCTCCTTTGACTAGAGGACAAGAGCACCGTTATCAGTTGAGTTCGTGCAATGCTTCCTCACCTGGCGACGACCCGGCAGTCGGCAAACGGCTGCGCCGCCGCCGAGACCCGGGCCCGCGCGTCCCACAGCGGCTGCACGGCGGCGTTCCAGGACGGGCAGCCGAGGTCATCTATGAGCGCCCGCAGCGCTGTGTGGAACGCCACTGCAAAGGTCGGCGACGCCAAATTCTGCCCGTGCACCACGATCTCGGCGTCCTTGCACGGCGTCAGGGATGCATAGATGTACGCCCTGCAGCACAATTGTGATCTCATCTGGGGACAATGGATAGTTGCTGCTTGGGTTGACAATGCGGCGGCATCATGTCGCTCGCCAAGGAAACGGCAACAGAGCTCGTCTTCGTCAAGACCCTCATCAGGTACCGCACTTTACTGTCAACAATATCTTCGCAAGGTATGAAAGAAGCCAAGCCTGGCACCTGTCTTCAGGCGGGCCCAGCTGGTGCGCCAGGCCGATCGCCGCGTGCACCCGCCGCGTGTCGTTGTAGCAGCAGGCAACGTGCTCTCGCTCGTAGCGCTCCGCCTGCTGCATCATGAGCATGTCCGATGGGAAGGGCACCTGCGGGCGCAGCGCTAGTGCACTGTCAGGTCGACATCATGGCAACAGAGATATGTAACTGCGCAGTGCACAGAGGTCAAGGTATCGAGCAGCAGATGCAATTCCGATGGCCATTGCAGCCGCCTCAAAGGCACGATTCAGACTATCAAGGTGTTTTCTGAGTGTGTGGCTGCAGAAGAGCTGCGTACCTGACTGAGTGCGACCTGGGCGTGCCCATGGAACTGGGAGGCGCCCGCACGCGGCAGCGTGTTCCACAGCAGCATGGGCCACAGCCGCCGCTGCGTCATCGATGTCTCCTCTGCTGTGCCGTCGACTGCTGACGGCGCGCTGTTGTGTGTCGCCGCTGCTGCCTTGAACCAGCAGTCGGCCGCATGCAGTAAGTGACCAATGTCCGTCGCCGAGAAGGCGAGCGGGTCGTGGTGCTTGAACAGCAGCAGCCCGTGCCCGGGCTCGCAGTACTTGAACAGGTTTGACGCCGTCACCACACTGCCCGTGTCAATCCTGTGCGGCATGCGCGGTTGGAAATGGCTAACCTCATTTCAATTCGATCAGAACGTGTGCTGCGGCGGATTGCGTCGGCCCCCCACCTGCCGAAGGTGTCCTCTGCGGTGTTTGTGACCCATTTGCAAAATTCGCAGGTGCCTGCGGGTCCGCCGGTGGTGTCTGCGGCTGCCACCTCGTCCAGCATTGAGGACGCGCAGCCGGATGTGAACGTCTGCGGCTTGCTGGCGCGCACCACATTGAACCACGCCTGCACATGGAGTATGTGCTGACAGGGGCTGCTTCTAGGGTTTATTAGATGAACGAGGTGAGAAGCATTGAACTCAGGGAGCGGCATGCAGCATGTTTGCCAGGCGCACCTGCTCAAATGTGATCTTGTTGGTGAAGCTGACAACATGCTGTTCGTTGTCCGGCTGCATGCCTGATCAGATGGAAGGAGCTTCTCAGAAACGCTCCTTTCGCTCCACTGTTTGGGAGGAATGGCATGCCGCTGACGCCCCACAGCCAGCCCCATAGATGCAGCTTCTGGTGCTGCAGGCTCAAGCGCCAGTCCGATGAGAAACGAGTACCGTAATTGCTTGCCAGGTCTTTCGGCACCCGGCATCGCGCATGGCCTGATGTGACCCGAATCACTCGGTTTGCGACCGCCGCGTCGGCACCTTCACGCGGCCATGAGGTTGCGAGATGAAACACGCTGTCGATCGAGTTGCTGGACGGGCGCTGATGCGCTGCTGTTGTCATGTGGCTCTTGACAGACGATGCACTGCGAAGACGGACTGCCAGCGGCCACAATGACACCAAGGGCTTGATGCGATACCCTGTGAACATGGCGGATTGGCGTTGAGTGGGCGAATTCGACCTCGCTGGGCTTCGACTGCTTTTGTGTTGACCTTGGTAGCAGGTGTATCAGGAGCACCTGCATACCGCATCGGTGATCATTCAAACACTCCTACGATGACTAATTTTCTGCTGACTTCGACTCAATCCTGTCACTCCATTATGCACTGCTAAATTGCGCCGGCTGCATGTAGGCCATCGACGATGCGTTCCGAGCCAGGGCCGAGGGCGACACCACCGGGTTCGCCAATGCGCTGGAGGCTGCTGGGCTGACGACCGGACGACTGCCAGCTGGTAATAAACTTTCGGAAAAGCGAGCAGCCCTCGTCATCGAGAGATATTTCAGGGGAACTCTGTTTGTGCACCTCATGCGCAAAACTCGTGCGTATGCGAGATTTGCAGCCTCGCAAGCGTTGCTGGGTGTAGCACCAGCTAGCAAAGTCGCTGAATCACGCCTGTGCGCGGCGCACGGCTGCACGGACCTGCCTGCGCCGCGTGCACCTCTGAATCATGGTGCAATCAGTGCTTCTAGGGACGTCGCACTCGCTCCCGGCACCCTCATGCCGTGACCGTCCGGCTGGGTGCTGTGCCGCGATTGCTGGCACCAGGCGGTCGTTCGGACATCGGCAGTTCGCATCAGGAACGGCCTTTGCGCCTGCCTCCCAGCACCAGTGCAGCAGCAGACCAGGTTCGAGCGCCTTTTGGCCTAAATTGTGCGAAACGCACACGCATCCGTCAGCATGCCAACATGATTGAAACTAGGCTACATTGAAGCTGCCAGCATCGCTGTGATGCCCGAACCTTTGGCTCGCTGAGAATGCCAGGTTTGAAGTGCAAACATCGCGCTAATCAACACGACAAGCCTTCGTTGATGTCGATCAGTTCAAGGCTGCGCACGTAATACTGAGGAGGCCATCGGAGTCTGCAAGCTTCGGTGCTCTGAAGCAGTGCCATTCTTCCGCAGGCCGGCCGCGAAACGGTGCGGCGGGGCCGCGAGGTGCGACCGCCACAGCCGAGGCGGAGCCGGCGACAGAGCATGCGCCTCGGTCGTCGTTCATCACGTCGTCAGGCCTCCCGGATTACTACGAAGTGCTGGGGGTGCGCTGCTTGTCCCACTCCACCGCCGCCAAGCAAACCCTGCTTTGCGCGACATGCCAGCATCATGTGCCGCTCATGACTGCAGATGCTTTAGGACAGTTGCCTCACGACCCTGTAGCAAGAATTTGCAACACATTGCGATTGCGCAGGTGGACGATGACGCCTCGCCAGAGGTCATCAAGTCGGCGTACCGCGGCCTGGCAAAATCGTGCCACCCAGACTTCCTGGGACAGCAGGGCCACAACATCTGCATTCTTTTGAACGAGGTAGGTGTCCCGCCGCGACCTACATGTGCAGTGGCGGTTCGCAGTCCCTGAGCAGGAGTCTGAAGTGCACCTGCGCACATGAACGCGCTCGATTTGCCGACATTCTGTCTGCTGCGGCTGATTATTGATGCGTCACTGTAACCGCAGGCGTATGCAGTGCTCAGCCACCCAGACACGAGGGCAGAGTACAACTTGCAGCTAGAGCAGGCGTTGGCAGACGAAGACGACTCATTCACAGGTGCATGCCTGGCGCGATGCGTTTGCGGCCCAGCTTCTGACGTCAGCCTACCTGTGAACGAGGGCATGTTCCATCTCACGCTTTGTTGGTTAGCTGATGTCCCACGTCGCCGTTCGCAGGGCAGCCGATTAGCAAGTGGCTAGTGGGCACGCCTCAAGGCAGGAACGAAGACGAGTATGAGAATCGGGGTGTTTTTGTGGTGAGCCCCTCGACAGGCTCTCTGTCAGGAATCACCGACCAGATGCACTCTAGGACACCGTCAACACAGCGTTCGCAGCAGGCAGCAGGGCAATTACGTCAAGTCCCTGGAAGGCACATTCACGATTCGAGCGTTGTGACCTGAGCCTCCCGTCTCTTATATCCTCCAGGACGAGCTGTCCTGCATCGGCTGCAAGCAATGCGTGTGGATCGCGCCGGGCACCTTCCGCATCGAGTCGGATCACGGCCGGTCGCGCGCCTTTGCGCAGTGGGCGGAGAACGAGGACGACACCCAGGTGTGTGTCTCAGAATCTGCGCATATCGAATGCGCATGTCATGTGCGCTTCATGTGCGCATCTCAAGTGCGCGTCTCCAGCATTGCTGCGCAGCGCCTTGGCAGACCGCAGCCAAATATATCCGGCGCAATTTGCCAATGCATTGCATTGCGCGCATTGGCCTGTTGCGTCCCTGGAGCCACTTTTTAAGGCGTCTCAGGCAGGTGGGCTGTCAACACATGCGGCAGGACCCGTGCAGCAGGCGTTGCTTGAACAGCTGCAAACAAAAGTCACCGAGTGCGGGAAACGCCGCGTCGCGCAGGCGGCGATCGACTCGTGCCCGGTGTCCTGCATACACTGGGTGCAGAAGGAGGAGCTGGCGGCCCTGGAGTGGGTCATGCAGGTCTACATGACGTCGCGCGTCAACGTGGGCGCCATGATGTGCGGTCAGGTAAGGATATCCGCTCGAAGACTGCTGTTGGAAATTGCATCAGCTACCGTGCCGCATTGGGCGAAATCACACTGCAACAACGAAATGGACCTGCAGGGGTGTTGTGCAACAAGGTTGAACAGGCTTGGCTTAAGCACTCTGCTGCCTGCACCTGCATGTTCCACTGCGCTGTGCTGCAAATGCAACGGCCATGAGCGATGTATGAGCAATGCCCAATCAATCAATGTTTGACTGTGTCCTGCGCCAGGGCGGCGGCATCGACGACGTCTTCACAACCACGCACACCTACATGAAGAAGCGAGACGCAAAGTGCGTCGCCCCGCATTCCTTGCTGCACTTGCTGTGCTTGAATGTTGAAAGGCAAGCATCGCCGGAATGCAGTGTTGTGGCAGCTCCTCACCCTTGCAGTGGTGGTGCCCCGCCACATCGTCGGCTCCCCTGTGCACCTGCCAACGACCTGGCATGCGTCAGCACCCTGTCGTCAGAGTGGCAGTCCTGCCGACTGTTTCCCGTACCCGATCTGCGTGCAGGATGAAGGCGCGTGAGGCGGACCGAAAGTACTCCAAGTCGCAGATGAACGCGCGGCGGCGGGCGGCGGCAGACCTGGAGGAGCAAAAGGACGGGCCCTGGTGGTCGCGCGTCAGCGCCGCATTCGGCCTCAGCAACCTGACCGCCATGGCCAACGGGTGAGCGCCCCTTTGCAGTGCCGCCCCAAGCATTTGCTGGTTGCGCATCACCCCTCGAGTATCCAGGCGCTGTGCACACCGCTGTTCGGCTGTCGCATACAGATTGGGCCCTTGGCTACCCGCAGCAGGTGTAGGCACCATTGCATGCAGAGCCAGCTTGAGGTCCCGAAACGGAGAACCGCCTGAATGTCGCGGCTGTGACCCTGCCTGCAGCTATGTGCGGACCGACGTCGGGGACGCGAGGGTCGGCAGCCGCAAGCGCGCGCGGCAAGCCGCCGCGGAGGCCGGGTACCTGTCCGATGGTCGCGGCACCATCCCTCTGGAACGCTCCCTGGTCTCCGTCGACTCCTACTCCAGCCTCGACTCCAGCTGGGACGAGTACTGAGCCATGGGATGGCTACTGAGCCGCGGCTGACCGTGCGACCAGCTGCGGCGGTGGAGTCAAAAATGGCTTAGCCGGCAGCCGCGGGCGGGGTCGGTTTTGCGGCTGGCGCGCGGGCATTGTGTGGCCGCGCAGCCTTATGACGCAGCCCCTCGAGACGGGGTGCTGGTCTTGGGGGCAGGGGTGTCCCCCCATGCTGTGGGGCAGCCCTTATTGCCGCATCACAGCGGCTCTGGAGGCTGCAACAACCGGCATGCGGCAGTCCAGCATTCTGCCGGGCTGTGAAGGGATTTGCGCAAAGGAGGACAGCAGTGCGGGGCTGGCTGTCTGTACCAACATGTAGCTGGCATAGCTTTGAACGAGATCAAACATTGACTGAATTGCTTTGTTGTTGTGAGTGTGGGGATGGCGTGTGGCATCGGGCTGATTTGGTGGTCACTTGGTGTGGAATTGAGAGCAGCAGCTGCGGTGTCCTTGTTGACTCTCAGCTATGGAATGCGAGTGAAGAGCTGCAGGCCTTCAAATTCGTTCAATGTGCTTGCAAAAAGACACACCCTACCTCGAGCATGCCAATGCTATCTCAATGCTGTTGCTCATCAACGCTGGGCATGCGCACTACTTCACAAAATGTCCACTAACTTCGACACAGTTCGATACATCTTCCATTTTCCTCAGCACCGTAAGCTCGTCATTCACACTGCACATCAGGGTAGGATGGGGTACTCGCCGGTGCCGTTCGCCTGCGGGTAGTAGGTGGTCGCCATGGCACCTGCGGCAGCGGCGGGGGCCGCGGTCACATCATTAGCTGTACAATGCAGAGGCAAACAGACCTGTAGTGAAGCTCGGAGGAGGCCTGCCGCATCCCTACAGCATGCTGCGAGACACCGACTGCGCCGCCGCTGGGCAGAATGCCATGAAGCTCAGAGCGATGCATGATATGAAGCTCCCTGCTGGAGCTCCAGCTGCCAGCCAGAGTCCAATGACATACTGAGCGTGCAGTTGTGATCAGGCAGTCGAGCTGGCGGTGATGCATGACATGAACATTGTCCTGCTGGGCATCCGTCCACCTCCCGTCATTGTCTACGCCCTGCCGATGATGCAACCAGCCGCTACATCACTCCGTCGCCAAGATTTGCAACGTGCTTGATGTAACCAGGGTCGTCAAATCGTTACAAAGTGAATAGCTGGCCGCAAAGTAGGCTCCTGCCGGTACCATGCGTGCACAGCTGGCAGAGGACCTCGAGGACCTCCTACACGCATGTCTGGGCAGGCAGCGCTGGGTACTTATGCTTGAGACAGGATAAATTCAGACAATGAAGCTATCTCGAGGCACTGAAGCCAGAAGCGCATATGCATGGATGGCATGGATGGCATGCATGGTGCGCACCTGCGCTATCCGTCAGGCTGTTTCTTTCTGCGTGACGAAGGGGTTGCCGGTGGGTCGCCTGTGTGCACCACTGCGACGCACTGGATCTAATAAGATTGCAGAGAGCTGAGCGCTGATAGTGCAAGGGTCCGCACGCGAGCAAACTCGCAGTTGGCCGCTGCAGGACGCAGGTCAACAGGGCGGCATCTCGGCCGTCACGTGAGGCATGAGTTGGACCATGAAGTGATTTCGGATGTCATCACGTTAGGCAGCATGCTGCTGAGCCAAACAGTCCTTCCGCGCGTTCGGTAGTGCGACTCACAAACACCAACTGAAGTGTCCAGCCTGCGCTGCCCGTAAGAATGCCACAATTCTACTCTGGTAGGGAGCGCCGCCGCCCGCCGTGTCCTCAACTGTGGTCATGATCGCGTGCACGCCTATGCCAAGCGCGCCTCAAAAGAATGGCATCCTGTCCCCCGGATTGATCTTCATGGGGTCGCCTGCACAGCAGCCAAGAAGGTACTGCAATTTTAATGACGTGCACAGCCACAAGCTCACAGAACTGATGCAATGCAGCTCAGAGCAGGTATATGGACAGAAGCCACAGAGCACTACAGGGCAACATGCCAAGGAGCAGGCGCACCTTTCCAGTCTAGTGCCACAGCAGCTTCCTCAGCGCCGTCCACAAACTGTAGGTCCTTTGGGGCCGGGCTGTCCGTCGACGCAAATGGCAGCTGCGGCCGCGGCTGCCCTCGCTGCCGGCCCTGTATAGCGATTCACGCAGTCAGCCACATGATGAGTTCGTTGGCGGCCAAGGCGGGCGATTATGCACACATCAGGGTGGGTGCGGTCCAGCAAGATCCGCACTCAACCTCACAAATCGATTCGCATGCTATGCAACATGGCCTGCACAGCATGTAGAAAGAAGTGCACCTTAGCAGCTGCCTGCGACGGAGTGGACGCCTGCGCCGCGCCGGCCGCCTCACCGCTCTGCGGCAGCGTCGGCGCGCAGGTGCGGAACACCTGCCACCTGTTGCGCCAGCCCGCAGCGGTGAGAGGAATATTGCGTGACGATGCGTGGCCTCACTCTACCCACAGGCTTAGATTGTGGCTGCCCATGGTGGGTGTTTACTCCCCGAACAGATTGGCACGGGTCCCCAACATGCAGCAGCGACCGCCAGCCCCGCAAACCCAAATCCTAAAAACGCCTATGTTTCACTCACGTGGGGGAGCCGTCCACAATGAGGTGCTGCGCACGCTGGCTCCAGGCGCGGTGGCGCTCCGGCGGGATGGCGCCCCAGAAGGCCTCCAGCTCTGCCATGCTGTCAAACGCCACCTCCAGCTGCGCATCAGTAGGACGGGTTGGCAATGCCGGCAGGTGCCGCAACTCTCTGAGTCGCCGCGTTGCTGAGAGTCGCCGTGCTTCCGCATCCTTTCGCACGCTACTCGTGGGGTAGCTGGCTTATCGCAGGCATCGCAGAGCTGTTTGCACTGCTCACACCTCCAGACGGGACTCTGGCACGCCCACGGCGCCGCTGTTGATGCTGGCATTGAAGGGCGTCAGCCCCGCCTGTGCGCCGATGTCGCCGACCCACTCCTGCAGCAGCGCCACCGCCTCCAGCTTCACGCCGTACCTGCAGTGCATTACGGGGAGTCAGCAACGGTCGCGCACAGGGAGTGTGCGCTCGCGGATTCATTGTCAGGAGCCGCCGATGATTGGCGCATGCTTTCCCATGCTGCTGCTGCATGATGATGCAGCATACGGCACCACACAAGGTCAACGCCTGATGGCTCCAACCCCGTGAACCAAGCATGGAACCGAATGCTTGCTCACACAAAGACGGCGCCGCACCGTATGTCTATGAGCCATCGCGCTTTGATGTTGTGTGCGCATGTGGTCACGTCACGGCTGCGGCTCACTGGCGACCTACTGCACGGCCTCTGACTGAGCTGGTGTACATGCGGAGCTGCAAACGCTCTCGACGGGCGCAAAGTTGGTGTCGGAAGGTGCATCATAGGAAGGCTTTCTCAGTCCCAAGGTGGCTCTAGAGAACGGTGGTAGCTGACGCTGTTCGCACACCGGTCTCAAGGAGAATGGTTTTCGCAGGTGGTGCCGCAAATCAGATCATAGATGCTGCACCTCCTCCGACATGCTGGACTAGGTGACCTGGCAGATGAACATGCATGATCGGTGCATCCTGCAAGCGACATTTCTCTGATTGCATGCTTGCAAACGCTCTACAAGAATCGTGCAGGAGACCTGCCTGATTGACTTCACCAGCACAGCAGCAGTTGTGCCTCATGCCGTGCAAGGCACCACACGGCGGCATACGTGCAGCGGCAGCACTGTCTGATCGAGGCTGCTGTCACCAGTGGTCACAGGTGTTGCACCTCAGACGCAGTAGCAGGCTTCACCATCGGCCGTTCACCAGCCACAGGCCTTCGCAAAGGTGAGTAAAGTTTAAATGACGGCGGCATTGCACCGCGTGCAATTGCCGTGCACAACACAAGCATGAAACTCCGGCCCTCCCTGACCTTGCTGTTGATTTTACAGGTCAGTCTGCCGCTCAGATGCTAGCGTGGGGTTCCACCACAGTCGGCTTGCTGCGACACCAAAGCCGGATGGGCAGCGGAGGCTCCAAGTCCGCATGAGGTGCGCGTGCGTGGCCGTGTGCCCTTCTGAAATGGGTTCATCTGGCACAGTCACGAGCAGACACACGCAGTATCTGCTACTGTTCTTGATCCAGCGGACCAGATAGCCCGAGCCACCTTACGTGCATCGTGGCACCGCAGAGACGCGGGGACGGATGATGAGCTGTGGGCCTGCTCAAGGCTGCGCGCAGCATGCTTCTACGCTTACCCGCTGGAAAGGGAGTTTGCTGGCAAGGTGAGCCCTGCTCTAGCAGCTTCTGGCAGTTTGCTTGCCCTTGAGCCATCTCAGCGAATCAATCCGCATCCGAATGGGCACATCGCCCACTTGCGGATGGGCGGATGCATCACCACAAGTGGGGCGGCGAGGCGAGGAAAATGCACCTCCGATGCAGCTGCATCACAGCACGATGGCGAAGGAGGAGTTTGAAGCGGTGCAGGGGGTGCGGGACCAGCGGGCTGCGGGACAAAATATTTTGAATCGAATGCGCCATTGCTGCAGCTGCACCAAAACACGATGGCAAAGGAAGAGTTTGAAGCGCTGCGGGGGGTGCGGGACCAGTTGGCTGCGGGGGGAGTCGCCGCTAACGCGGCCTGTCTCATGGCGGTCGCCGCCTCGGGCGACGTCCCCGACGCCAGCCCGCTGCTGCGTCTGGACGGCGGCGAGACGGTCGTCGGCAGCCTGGACGTGTGCAACGTGCGCGCCGTCGCCGGCGAGGTGCTCATAGGTGAGGTCCCTCGAGGTGTGTTCACGCTGTCAGGGTCAGTGTTGCGGGTCATTCCTGCTGAACAGCAGAGCGCAGTCGCAGTGTGTGTCACTGAGCTTCATCGGGACTTGTACATGAAGAGACAGGCGGGCTAGCCATATGCGATGATTGATGGTGAATGGAACTGGGGCAGGAGACAGCACCAACATCGCCTACCTGGCGAATGTGTGTGTGTCAGAGGCGGCCCGGCGGTGCCGAGTGGGCGAGGCGCTCATACAGCACGCCCGGCAGCTGGCAGCGGCCTGGGGTACGGAAGGATCTGTCCAATTAACTTGCTGTTTAAATTGAACAAGTGCAGCAGATCAGCTGCGACATGTCTCAGCAAATCGGCTGCGGCATGGCTCGAATGACATCGGCGGTGTCGCAGCCACGGTGGCATTGATGTACATACACGCCGGCGAATGCTGATGTTGTCGGCTTTTGACTGCAGGCGTTGCGGACCTGATGGTCCACATCATGGTGAGCTTTCCAATCCGAGCCGGTCATGCAGCTTGCAGCACGTGCAAATTTCTGCAGAACAAGCACTGCACAAGGTCGACATCTTGTGCTATGCGTCCGTGGCAGGCCGCCAACACCTCTGCAATGCGCTTCTATGAGTCCAATGGCTTTGCCATCGTGAAGGAGGAGACTCCAGACCAGGCTCATCACCGGTGCGAGTTCTATTGGCGTAGCATGTGCCATGTGTGCGGCAATGCCGAATCCTTCTGCGAATGCCACAAATCATGCCTGACGCCTGTCAGCAGGACAACCACCGCTGATGCTAACAGTGCTGACCGTATGCCTGCAGGGGCCATTGCCTGGACGGCATATCAGGCGGCGGCCGCACTGTCCTCCTCGCTGACCAGCGTCTGAGGCTCCATGACAGGGCACAACCTTCTGTTTCATGACAGTCAGAGGGTTCAAGCGGGTGCAGCAGCGGTTCGTTTCTGTGCCGCCGCAATGACATCATCATACACGCCTCGGCACAGCAGACAGCTCAGGCCTCGAGATCCTGGTTCGACGCGAGGTGTCTGGAGAGACAAACAGGGAGGTAGCAAAGACGCTGTGTGGATGTTGATGTTCACAATCTGGCTTAGTAATCAGGTCCTGACCAACATCACTGATCCCCCCTTTCGATCAAGGCCGAAAACCTTTTCAAAGTGCCCCAATCAAAGTCATTCTGCGTTTGCACGGCTCCAGCATGGCGAGAGGCACGCCGTCGTCCGGCACGGGTCCACCGCCAGGTGGAGGGCGAGGCGGGGGCCGCTTGAAAGCTGGACTTCGTCCTGTCGACGAACAGACCCGGATTGACATTGCCAAGGACTTGGAAACCTTCCAGCAGGGCGACGAGACAGGTCTGGACCGCAAGATTGTATTTATAACACGATCTATGATGTTTGCAATGACAACCCGTGCTCCTCTCCGCGCATGCACGCTTTGCTGCAACCATCATTGACAATCGGTGCTGAACACTGCAGAATACGTCTTCCCGCCTGGCCTCAGCAATCACGACAGAGCGGTCATCCACGACCAATGCAAAAAGTTCGGCTTCACTTCGAAGAGCCACGGGTGAGGATGCATGTGCGGACATGCATTTGCCGCTCATGTGAGGCACTGCCGCGGAAATGAATTCGACTCCGCTCGGCATCCACTGCGCAGGAAGGACGAGCGAAGGCGCATTACGGTGTACAAGCCCCAGGCTTCCCAATCCAGCGGTCACGCCATCGACCTGGCGTTCACGCCGTCATCTGAGGCCGCCCTCGATGCGCACTTCAAGGTCAGTCCGAAATGCGCAGATGACATGTACTGTTTGACCTTTGCTGCCTGTTCTGTCATCATTCTGTTATCAAATGCAATTGCCCACAACACTTTGCAGTAAATGGATGCCTGTGGATGAATTCACGCATCGTCAATCACGCAGCGCTTCCCCCCGACGCCAGCCGAGCTGCGGTCCGCGGCGGACGGCGGCGCGGAGGCCGCCCCGCCCAAGGCCGCGACCGGCGCCGCGCAGCAGGGCGGCCGCGCCGGCGGCCACGCCGGCGGCCACGCGGCGCCGACGGCGGCGGAGCTGCCGCCGGACGCTGTCGCGGCGAAGCACGCGGCCTGGCTGCGGCAGCAGGCGCGGCCAGAGGTCAAGGCGCTCGCCGCAGCCCGCGCCAAGCTGCCCATCTCCTCTTTCAGGTGGGAGAGACTTATTATGTCGTGATGACCTTCTGGCAGGTGGGCGATACTAATGGCAGCCATGGACCCTGCTTGCGCGCAAATAAGTTTATGTACTGGCATAGCATTGCAGCTTGCCGCCTGGGGCGAGGCTGATACACGCATTGCTGCATTGCTGGTCGGAAACGCGTGTTCTCCACGGTTGACACGATGTCAAACATCGACAGCAGCCACAAGAAGGACGCCTGACGCTCCCTCTGCAGGGAAGAGATTCTGACGGCGGTGGCGCAGCACAAGGTCGTGCTCATCGCTGGTGAAACCGGCTGCGGCAAGACCACCCAGGTACAGCACCATCTCGGTCTTCCTGCTTGCCTCACGGCCTTCGATGACCATGTTAATGGAAGCGATGTCCCTTGAAAGCTTCACGGATCATGGCAACACCCCAAAAGGAGAGCCCACAAGAGGGTCTCCACGGCCTTGTGTGCCGATGCTGATGCATTCCTACCGCCGGCGACCGCCCAGGTGCCGCAGATGCTGCTGGAGGAGGCGTGGGGCAGCGGCCGGGGCGCTCGCATCATGTGCACGCAGCCGCGCCGCATCTCTGCCGTCAGCGTCGCCGAGCGCATCGCGCAGGAGCGCGGCGAGCGCATCGGCGACTCCGTCGGCTACACCATCCGCCTGGAGAGCAAGTGCGTGAACCAAACTCTCTTTCTCCAAAGGTTTTCAAAATTGAAGGAGGTGGCATATGCATGGCATCCACGCCTCCGTCATGGGCGTTAGCGCAATCATGGCTGTGTACACATGCACTCCAAAGGCATCAAGAGTGTCAATTGCGCTGCTTGTGCTGTCGCGCAGGGGCGGTCCGCAGTCATCGTTGATGTTCTGCACCAACGGCGTGCTGCTGCGCATGCTCACCCAGGGCGAGGGCCTGCAGGTGTCGCCTTATTGCTCCCTCTCCCCCTCGAACGCTTCCCGTGCACAGGGTTCGGGTAGTGTGAGCATGTTAGCAACGGCTCGTCGGCCGGCAGCAGTTGCAGGTTGGGAGTTGCATCGAATTACACAGGAAGGCACAGAGAAGGGGAATTTCCAGAAGAAAGCGCCGCTTGTTGCGCCGCTCCAAGGCTGACGCATGTGCTGGTGGACGAGATCCACACGCATGACTGCTACGCGGACCTCCCGCTGCGGGATGTCTAAACCCACGTTTCCAAGTCCAATATCCTCTTATGTCAAAACTGCTGCGTTGCAGGGCATCACGCACGTGCTGGTGGACGAGATCCACGAGCGGGACCGGTACGCAGATTTCCTGCTGATCCTGCTGCGGGACCTGTTGCCGCGGCAGCCCGACCTGCGCCTGGTGCTCATGTCGGCCACGCTGCACGAGGACCTGTTCTCCAGCTACTTTGGCGGCTGCCCCGTCGTGCGTGTGCCCGGTGAGCGGCTGCCCTGCACGTGTATTAGAAATCCAGCATCCGTATGCCGGAAGGCTACCATGTACTCCCTATGCCAGAAAGGCTCTTCTCCGGCTACTCTGGCGGCTCCCCCGTCGTGCGCATGCCCGATGAGTAAGGACTTATTTCTCTGCGCATGCCATGGCCCCAAAGGTTGTCTTCGAAATTCTCTCAGATGGCCACCAAATGTCGGCACAGGCAACTAGCATCGACCTGTCATGGGCGAGCAGGTTTGACATGTCTGCTTATGCGCGCAGGGTTCACGCATCCGGTGGAGGATCTGTACTTGGAGGACGTGCTGAGATTGACTGGCGCGCCCGGCGCCGGCGGCCAGAACGGGCACACGGCAGCCAACGGCGGCGGCAACGGCAGGAGCCGGCCGGCCAACTGTGTTGCATCCTCCAGCAGTCGGCAGCAGGTGTGCATCTGGAGTCCTTGCTGCTGCCGTGCACGGACACAGCAAAGGAAGAGTTACAGGTCCCTGAATGACTGCTTAGGCGCGACACGATCGGTTAAATAGGAGGAAAAAGACGTCACACAGTGCCTGTGATACATGAAGGGGTCCGGAGGTGGCCCGGGGGTTGGGGAGAGCGGGCGGCGGTGGATGCGGCCATCGTGGGCGCCTTTGTCGACGACAGCAAAGAAGGCTCGAAATTCAAAAGGTCACACAGGCCTGGCTGATCCATGGTTCGTTGAAACCCAGGTCGGCGCAAGCAGCGGGCGGCGGTGGAGGCAGCCATCACGGCATGAAGCTTGAGACAAGAACATGTAACACAATAATCTGTGTACATCTCAGGTGGGGCCGGAGGAGCGGGCGGCGGTGGAGGCGGCAATAATGGGCGCCTTTGTGGACGACAGCGACGACGCGTGGGGTGCTCTGCTGGAGGCAACAGGTGCCGCGCACTTCGGCGACGGTCGCGCCGACGCGCCCGCCATCGACGTCCAGCACTCGGAGACAGGTGCTTTGCCTCTATCACCTCCACGACGAACCTTGCGTCGCCTCGACATCTGACTGCATGGCACCCCGCTGGTATGCGCGCCTCGCTCGAGGTGCCCACGTCCTGCGACCGGTGTTGGGGTGCAAGGGTAGCAAGGATAAAGTGTCGCGAGGACGTGCAGCCATATCAATGCTGGATTGTGGGTCAGAGCTGCCTGCGCGCGATGCGAAGCCCGCCGCTGACCCGCAAAACATCAGCACGGCACCCCCAGGCGCGATGGCGCTGACGGCGGCGACAGGCCGCGGCCGCCAGGCGGAGGCCTCTGCACTGCACGCTTGTTGAAGCACATTGCTGACCTCCACTTTTCTGGTGCGGGGTCCAGGCGCAACGGCGCTGATGGCGGCAGCGGGCCGTGGCCGGCAGGCGGAGGTCTCTGCGCTGCTGGCCAACGGGGCGAACGTGTGCCTCAGATCGCTGGACGGCTCCACCGCCTCCGCCTGGGCAGCCAGGTGCACCTTTCTTGCCGTTCTTTGACATTCATTGTGTTGAGCATATTTTGCTGCGCGGCTGCTCCCATATGTCTCATGCTGTGGTCTCATGCCATGGAGATTGTCTGCCCAGCAACCCTGTTGCCTGCATCCCCCACAGACATCAAAGAGCCGCACCGCTGCGCACGCTCTGTGCAAGGCAAGCACGGTGTCGGCTGGCCCAATCTCTGCTGTGGGAGCCCTTGTCTGCTGCTTTACCAGGCCACAACTTTGACATTCTACTCCCGCGGCTTGGGACAGGTTCGGGCATGCAGATCTGGCGGCGGATCTGGAGGATGCGGAGCGCTCCGCGCAGCAGGTGGCGGAGGCAGTGGACACCAGCGCGGCGCTGTCCGCCTATATGGCCGACAATGACGCCGACGAGGTGCGCATGCCGGAATGTGGACATCTCAGAAAGACAGGAATATATAAGGTTTCTGCTCTCATATGGCTGCACCCACTCCACCAGCGCGGTACTGTCCGCCTACAAGGCCGACAACGACGCCAACGAGCTGGGCATGTCAGAAGGCGGAAGGAGGACTTATCCCATGTGGGGTGACTCCCCGACGAGAGCCATGTGCATGCAGGCTTCTGCCTTTAAAAACAGGCAAAGAAACTTCCGTGCCAGATTTCATCCGAACGGCACCCAGTCAGGCTTCCGACCCATACCACATGTCTACCGTCTCTCCTGCGATCAGAGTCGGCCCATCAAAAATGCACCTGCTTCATGAAAAGTCGCCAACGCCTTTCTCACGTGCACCGCCGCAGGTGGACCTGGACCTGATTGAGACGCTGCTGCAGTGCATCCTCCGGGAGGGCCGCTTCGCTCACCTTCCGGAGGTCGGGCAGGGTGCGCAAACCGAACCAGCTGCACCCGCCGCGCCAGCTCCGCTCGCCAGGTGTCCAGCAGCGCCTGCGGTGCGCATTATAGACTCAACAGTAGTTTCAGGAATTCTTAAGAATCGCATCAAATTAATTCAACTAGTATCGCTATGTCCAGGGCGCGGAACAGCTCCCTTTTTAGTAAAATCATAAAACACCGGAGAGGGTTTGCAAGGTTTTAAAAGCGCCACTGGCCTCCTTTGTTCTTTCCTTTTTTAAAAGGATGCTCAACAATTTTCTTTTTAGAAAGCCATAAAACAAAGGAGGCCAGTGACACTGGAGAGGGTTTGCATTTTTAAAGCGCCAATGGCCTCCTTTGTTCTTTCCTTTTTCAATAGCGTGCTCAACAGTTTCCTTTCTGAAAGTTCATAAAACAAAGGAGGCCAGTGACACCGGAGAGGTCTTGCAGTTTTTTAAACAGCACCATGGGCCCTCCTCTGTTCTTGCATTTTTGCAAACGGTGCGGAACAGCTCCCTTTTGAAAATTAAAGAACAAAGGAGAGCCTGTGATGGTCACTCCGCCTCCGGCCTTAAAAAAATCATAAAACAAAGGAGGCCAGTGACACCAAAGAGGTTGCCAGTTTCAAACGGTGCGGAACAGCTCCCTTGTATAAAAATGAAAGAACAGAGGAGGGCCCGTGGCGCTCACTCCGTCTTCGGCCTTTAAAAAGATCATAACACAACGGAGGCCAGTGACACCGAAGAGGTTGCCAGTTTTGCATTTTAAAAACGCGCCACTGGCCTCCTTTGTTCTTTCCTTTTTTCAAAAACGGTGCTCAACAGTTTCCGCCTAGACGTTTTCAAGAATTCGAAAAAACAGAGGAGGGCCCCCTACTTCATTTCTATAAACCAAGCATGATATGGCCAGGCAAAACAAGGTTCCAGGGCGCGCCGCCGCCCGTGCAGGCAAGCGGCTCGGACAGGGGCCCGGAAGTCTGCACCTGTGGTCTCACTCTGGCTGTTTTACTGGCCTGCACCTTTGTTGGAGAACACGGCTGAGATGCTCACACAGGTGTTTGCTGAGTGACATTCGATCAAAATCAGGTGTGACTCATGAGTAGATTCTAAATCAAATGCAACTGATGTAACACAGGGCGCCGTGCTGGTGTTCCTGCCCGGCTGGGACGAGATCATGCGCCTCAAGGAGCGCCTGCAGACCAGCTTCCCCGCGTCCAGGTACACATTTTAATTCATCATTCTTGAAACTCTTGTAGACCCGGTTTTGCAACAAGGAGACATCCTATCAGAGGAATGCAGCATTAAATCCTCCCTGCATCGTGCCACCACCGCCGGCCATGCTGCAGCACCACCGCAGCGTCGTTCGCGCAGCGACGCATCCTGCAGACAGAAGACGGCACCAGAAGCACCTTGACACGTGTTGTCACACTGGTGTCCCAGGTACTCGCTGCTGCCGCTGCAGTCGATGGGGTTCAACGTTTTGTTCTGTGTTCACATGTCCCGTCAACCTTGCTGCTGCCCCAGGTACTCGCTGCTGCCGCTGCACTCGATGGTGCCGGCGGCGGAGCAGCGTCGCGTGTTTGTGCGGCCGCCGGCAGGCGTGCGCAAGATCGTGCTGGCCACAAACATCGCGGAGACGGCCATCACCATTGACGACATCGTGGCAGTTGTCAACAGCGGCCGGCTCAAGGAGAAGAGCTTCGACCCCTACACCGCGGTGTCCACCCTGCAGGTAACAGTTTTTCGCGCGTGTGCGGGTGCCGCTTTTCGTCCACGCCTTGATCCCACATGAGACTGTCCGTGTAATCATTCGCATTCTACGGCCGAGATCGTGCCACTGCGTCCCACAGACACACCCGTAGCAACAGCGGCCTACTCTGAGGCGAGCATGGACCTGCAGCTGCTGTGCACGCTCAAAGATCAAATCAAACGTTCAAGCTTCTCTTGCTGATTATGACGCTGCTGACGCTGTGCCGCTTGTGCTTTTTCAAGTGCAGTCGACGTGGACGTCGGCAGCCAGCGAGAAGCAGCGGCGGGGGCGCGCGGGGCGGTGCCAGCCGGGCGTCGCCTTCCACCTGTACAGCCGGCAGCGCAGTGCCGCGCTGGCGCCCTTCCAGCTGCCGGAACTGCAGCGCACCAATCTGGACGAGCTGTGCCTCCGGGTGGGCAGTGGACAACACACTTCTTCCTTGCAGAAATTTCACAAGGACGTAACATAACTATGTCCCTTTCAGAAGCACTTCCAGCTGCCGGAGCTGCAGCGCACCGACCTGGACGATGCCTCCATTGCGTGCGCCAGCAGGCAGGTTTCCATGTTTGACGCGAACACATCACGCATTCTCACATATGATTCTTGTTCACAGAGTATGATTCGAGGACGCTGCCAGACGATGTGCGCCATGCAGTCATGGACATTTGCCTACGGAGGAGAGGCTGTCCGATGCTGAAGATCGGCCTACAGGTGTTGAGCTGTCCGCCATGCCAAAAACGTGACAGGTGAAGCTGCTGGACGGCAGCAAGGAGGCGGGCTGCACTGCAACCTTGCTGAATACATGGCGCAAACAAGCATCACCACAGCGGCGCAATCAAGCATCAGGCTGACTTTCAGTCCTGAAACCAAATCACGTTTCACTTGTGAACGCAACAGTTGTGAATGGCACAGGTGAAGCTGCTGGACGGCGGCACAGAGGCGGGCGGCATCACGACCTGCCTCGGCCCATCAAGACTGTGTGATGACAATATTACGTGAACACTTTCCATTTTACGTATCACAGGTGAAGCTGCTGGACGGCGGCACAGAGGCGGGCGGCATCGCGGCATTCCTGGGCAAGGCGGTGGAGCCCCCCGCGCCGGCCATCGTGCGCCACGCGGTGTCCAGCCTCCAGCTCATCGGCGCCCTGACGTGCGCCGCCTGCCCTCTCCCTTTCAGCTGAAGTCACCTTACTCAGTCGACCTGTCAAGCACGTAGGCTGTAGAGCGTCGTGCGCCGCGCCGTGTCCAGCTGGAAGCACATTGGCGCCCTGACGTGCGCAGTCCTGCACCCGCCCCCTTCAGCTCCCCCTCCCAGCATGCTGCCGCCAGATGCGCACTGTGTTTAGTTAGAGGCTGGGCGGTGCTTCTCAGGTGGTGTCTGGCTTGTCTCTTGAGGCACTATGAAGGAGGTCAATGCCCATTTCACTGCAGATTCTGGTGGTGTCGCGGCCGCGACCGCGGCCGGTCAATGCCTGGGACGGCGGCGCTGACGCGGCTGGGGCGGCAAACCAACAGACCAGAAACTTGACTCGTAGTCGATTTCGTTGAATGAATGCTGTCGTGCGGCAGGTCGGCGCCGGGGACAGAGGCTCTGACGCGGCTGGGGCGGCACCTGGCGGCACTGCCGCTGCCGCCCGCCGCCGGCAAGCTGCTGCTGTACGGCCTGCTGTTCCGGTGCCTGGACCCGCTGCTGACTATCGCCTGTGGCCTCGCCTACCGGTGCGATGCGAGATGTGGATGCTGCAGTAGATGTTGCGCCACTATCTAGATTGAAATTGAACTAAAGCCCCGATCCCCCGGCGCAGGGACCCATGGGTGCTGCCGATGGACGCGGGGGCGCGACGCGCGGCTTCGGCGGCACGGGCGCGGCTGGCGGCCTCCGCCGGCGGCGGCTCCGATCACCTTGCGCTCGCCGCCGCCTTCCGCGGCTGGGTGGCGGCAAAGCAGGTGGGTGTTAGTTGTTCATGCCAAGAAACAGGTACAGATGGACGAGTGACGAGCCTGGTTCCCTGCACGCGTCTGGCTCCGACCACCTTGCCGCAGCTTTCTGCTTGGCTGGATTACCCGCAAAGCAGGTGCACTGCACCGAGATCGTCCTTCTCCACTCGTGCTGCGTGCCTTGAGCGCGGTAAATGTGGCGACGCGTGGCGCCTTGCACGGCTGGGCCGCCGCGGAGGAGGCATGTCAGAGTTCACAAGTCGCGAAACCGCACGGCACCTGCGGGACGTTCGTGTGTCGTCACCAAGGTGCAGACACAGACAGTGGAGATGGTCAAGGGCTCTTCCATCGCCTGATGCTGTACCGCTTGCAACGATGTGCACAGGCGCACCAGGAGCGCGCCTACTGCGCCTCCAACTTCCTGTCGCACGGCACGCTGACCATGATCGAGGGCATGCGGCAGCAGCTGCTGGGTGAGCTGACCGGGCGGCGGCTGGTGAAATCCCTCGGCGACGCCTCGGCCACGGCGCACGACGCTGGGCTCGTGCGCAGCGTCCTGGTGCGCTGTTGTGCTGTGTCGTTCCTCATACAAACATATAAAGCGTAGGTGTTTCTACTTGTGCGGCGCCTCGTCAAGTCCCTCGGCGACGCCTCCCCCGCGGCGCGCCACGCCGGGCTCGTGCGCTGCGTCCTGGTACGCCTTCAAACATATCATATTCATACGGAATCCAAACTATTCTGCGTGTGTGAATTCTGATGTACTGATTTTCAGAGTAGCGCGTCAACCAACACATGAAGTCACAATATGAAGGCCAGGAGTTCACTGATCTATAGGGTTGGACTTTATAGGGTGAAACTCACGACTGCGAGGCTGCTTCCGCAGACATGTTACACACATGCATACAGGCAGCTCTGCGGCCACCTCATTCAATACGCACTGCATGCTGACCGGCACGGTCGGCAAGCCACCGCGGCAAGCCACCTGGATGTTGTGGACGCCGCCGCTGCGTTGCTCATCACCACTGACTGCGCTGTCCCAGCATGAGTCACGCTTGTCAAGTCACACGACAGGGGTTGGAGTACCCACTGATGATGAAATGGATGAAAGTTTCAGCTCATGTTGCGACAGGCATGCGGGGCATATCCGCTGTGGGCGCGGGTGCCGGAGGGGCGGCACAGCGACATGCGCGGCAAGTTTGCCACGCTGGTGACGCCCAAAAACGAGCGGGTGCGCCTCACACGCATGAGGATTCAACGGCATGAGTCTTCCAGTCATGCCTGCCGCGTCGTCCGCGCGCTGGGCTGTGATGGCAGCAGCACACTGGTGTGCCTGTCGCGAGGCAAGATGGGCGTCATTGCATAGCTTACCAGGGGATACTAAGTCCACCTATCCCCTGCCGAAACTATGCCATGGTGCTTCCTGCTGCCAGGTGCGCATCCACGGCAGCTCCGTCAACGGCGGCGCGGGCATGCCGTCCGGCCCGGGCGCCGCGGCGTTCGTGTTCCAGGCGAGGCAGTCGCTGGCTTCAAGAAATCCTCGTGAAACATCCTGCATCGCAGTAGACTTCGAATCCCGAAATAAACACAGACCACCACACTCGTTCCGCTGGCCTGCTCTGTTTTCATGCTGGCTCGTTTTCCGCTGGTACACGGCACTAAGTAGACTTGTGTCGTGGTCCAGGAGCTCACGCGCAACGAGGCGCACCTGTATGTGCACGCCTGCACTGCCGTGCCGCCGCACTTTCTGCCGCTGGTCGCCGCGCGTCTGCAGCTGCCGCCGCCGGTGCGGCCCCTGACATTGTGCTTGACAACGCGTGACACCTCGCAATTGAGGCGCACCTCTACGTGCACTTCCTGCCCCTCGGCGCCGCGCGCCTACAGCTGCCGTCGTCGATGCGGTTTCTCACAGCCTCGTGAAGCCTTGTCATGTCTGAAAACCCGAAAAGTAAGGCGCAACTCTACGTGCACCCTGCACCGTGGTGCCGCACCACTTCCTGCTGAATTGCACTTGCACGTGTGCACCACTGTGCCGCCACCTTCCGCCACTCACTGCTGCCTGCACTGGGCACTGCTGATGTCCAGGTTCCCAGAAAGAAATGGGCGAGCAAGTTCAGGCGCTGCTGTGCACATGAACCCCTTTTGAGAAAATCTCAACAAATGCGCAGGACGACACGGACCTCAGCAGCAGCGGCGAGGGCGACTCGGGGGCGGAGGGCCTGCAGCAGCAGCAGCCGCGGCGGCCGGCAATGCTGGTATTCTGATCGAGTGCAGTTCTCCCCCTACGACGTTGTGTGTAACTGTGGCTTGCCCACCCTCGGCTCCCTGTAACCAGTAATCCTGCAACCTGAACACTAACTAACATGGAATCGACTGTCATGAACATGCCGATCAACTTCAATCGCAACCTGCAGGTGGACGACTGGCTGCGGCTGCGGGTGCCCGAGGCGCGCCCTGAGCAGCTGGCGGTGCTACGCTGCCGTCTCGCAGCCGCCTTCGCCTTCAAGGTATGAATTGGTCATCCCTGGTGCAGCGAGCCGCGCCGCGCGGCAGATGCGTCTGTATGGTCAGCACCAGCTGCACTCACAGCGTGCGAGCCTGCTGTGTGCTGGAGCCACCTGGACCCTCGTCCAACGCTTCGCTTTGGCCTCTGCACTGCTACAATCGTCAAGTGCCGCGCGTCGCGTGAATAGGTGGATCGGCCGACGATCGCGCTGCCTGCGCCGCTGGCGGACGCGCTGGCCGCCATCGGCCATGTGTTTGCCACGGAGGGCGGCGGCGCAGCCGCCCGCGCGCCACTGCGGCTGCCGCCGCACAGCCGCGCGCCGCAGCAGGCGCCGCAGGTGCAGCTTTGCTTCGCCTTGTGACTTTTCACTAGGAAGAGCAGTTGAGAGCCACGCCCTTGCACAGCTTCCTGCGGTGTTGCTGCTGCTCTGATGGCGCACCGGCAGAGGATGTTCTCGGATACTACCCGCACTAAAATATGAGGGAAGTGAAATTGCGAAGAGGGGGTGTTGCATGCATCACAGTCCCCCCTTGCGAGCTGACCAGCAGGCGTGCTGGTGTGTGCAGGCGCAGCAGTGTCACCTGCCGCCGCCGCCGCAGCCGGGGACGCAGTACATGGCGCACGCGCGCGGACGGGGCTCGATGCCAGGCGGGCGGCAGCCCGGCAGGGGGTGCGATCCGAACGGCTTTGTTCTGGTTCTTGGAAGGATAAAATTCTCTGGAACCCACGCCTTGGCCCTCTCGCTTGTCTTGGCATACTGCTGCTGACGGGGGATCTGCCAGCATGCTGCGCATTGGCAAAGACCCCGAATGCATTACATGCGGGGTCCGGCTTCTCGACAACCCAGCCGTGAACTCAAGTATTGATGCAAACCTGCAGGAGGGCGGGCTACGGCGCCAGGGGCCAGCCGACGATGCCGCTGTGGCAGCAGCAGCAGCAGCCGCAGCGGCAAAACGGAGGCGGCGGCTTCGGCGCGCAGCCGCTGCCGCCGCAGGGCGCGCCGCCGGCAATGCAGCACTTTGCCGGCAGGGGCGGCGGCCGCGGCCGCAGCGGTGGCAGCGGCGGTGGCGGCGGCCGCGGCCGCGGCCGCCCCGCAGGTGTCGCGGGCGCCGCCTTTGCGGAGATGTCGCTCGGGGGACGCGGCCGCAGTGGCATGCGCTAGCGGCCTGCCGTCGCGACGCCGCTCTCGCATGCATGTGAAGAATGGTCGCCAGGCATCTGAGGCGGCCACAGGCCGTTGCTGGCGTAACAGCATGCCGAGAATAATTCGCAGAAGTAGGCCAACATGCATTTTGCACTGGCATGCTGCCTGCCACTCAGTTGCTGCAATTAAGGTATATCGGGCAGTGGCAAATCGAAGCGGCAGGTTTGACTGTCCTCACCATCTGGCGAGTGAACATGACGTATGGTGTTAACTGTCTCCTTGGTAGATGCTTGCATCAGGTTATGACTTGCGCAGTGCTCGAGACACAACATCATACCTATGGTGTACGGATTTTCATCGCGCACATTGTTCCAACATCATACCTACATGCTTCGGTTTGTCAGGGCGCTGCAGCTGAGATCCTGCCAACGACAAACCAATAAATCGTTCACTACCAACTACGCTCGCTCGCCCTCCTCGCCCAGGACCGCCAGGGCACAATTCATTTCGAATTGGTGACCCGCCAGCACGGCACCGCTGCCCGCTATACCTGCCTGAGCGCGTTCCGTCCAGCCCACATGCTGCATTTCGATTCTCTTTTCGTGTAGGGCACTGATAGCCGGCACGCCCGCTATGCTGCGGCCGTGTGGCGGTCGATGAACTTTTGAATGAGCGGGTTCACCAGCTGCGGCGCCTCATCCTGCACACAGGTCACATTAGCAATAGCACCGCTCACACCCCACAGCGCGGCGCTAATATACCGCCTGGCCACCAACAATCGGCTGCAGGGATGCACCGCCTGCAAGGGGGGTGCATCAAAGGCTTCGCTGATATCGGGTGTTCAGTCCAACTCCGAATCACCGCGCACCATGGGGCAGTGGCCGACGCCGGGCAGCTCAATGTACTCCATATTGTACCTTCATCGTCCACGTGGGAAAGTCCTTAACCCTATCCAACCATATTCGAAGTGCGTACCATGGGGCAGTGGCCGACGCCCGGCAGCTCGATGTACTCCTGTATGGACGGGTAGTTGGCGGGGCAGAAGTCGCGCCCCCACTCCACCTTCTCCCAGGGGTCCGCCGCGCCCCACACCACCCACACCGGCACCTGCTCCAACGATGGTTTGTCAAAGGTGATGTGTCAAAGATGATATGTCACAGAACAACTGAGCAGACCCGGCCCACGCCACCGACACTGCACGAGGTTGTCAGAGTCAAATCGGCGAGGGGCTTGTGAGGCGTCTTTGGTTTATAAGGTCAACATGATCCCTGCCGTGGGGAACATTGCGAAGCTTGCCTCCGACAGATGTGGCAGAATGCCAATGTGACGACCGTTTGCCTTTGTGCGTGAACTGGTATCATTCGACCCAGGGTGAGCAGGAGGCTTGCTGCACCTTCACATCTGCCAGCTGCTGCTCTGGGAGGGGGCCGTCGCTGTAGGACAGGAAGTCCAGGAAGACGCGCGCGGCGCCCGGCCGCAGCCCCGGCGTCAGCACCTGATGATAAAAAACAAACATGAATTTCGAAACTAGACCAAAACTTCAGGAAGACACATGCGGCGCCCGGCCGCAGCCCCGGCATCAGCACCTGAGTATGACAGAAGGGCATGTTGTCACACCTGGCAAGGAGTGCGGCCGAACTCCAATTTGGGGAAACGCTGTTGTTGGAAGCGTTGTGCCCTGGCACTGCTCTGGTTTCAGCAAACTGATAGGCAGAGTGCGGAGACGCTGTCGCAGTGTGCAGCCCGTTTTGTAAAGAAAGCAGCAGTGAGGTCAGCACCATGTGGCGGCTGCCAAGACCACACCTTGTCGACCAGCTCGTCTGTGACGGTGGCTTTGTCGCCGTAGCACTGCTGCAGGATGGTCTTCACCGTGCGCGCCTTTGCCACATTGCCAAAGAATGCCTGCAGCATCAGCGCATGGCACCAATTAGGGCCTTGAGGGGCGTCGTCAGGACCAGATGCATCTGGCCGCAGGAACCAAGCATTGGCGCCACCACAACACAGTCTCCCAGACTTTAAGCGTATCAATCACTGGCACACCTCGCCGAGCTGAGTCTCGCGCAGCACGCGCTGCAGCGCCGCAACGAATGGCCGTTGGAACCTGAGAAATGATGCAGCCAAGGTTTATGTCATTTATTTGATCCACTCCAGTTCTGGCACGCCCAGCCTGCACAGTACGGATCTATCACCAGCGCCAGGCACGCTCTGCAGCAATCAGCAGACCCCTCCAGTGGCCAAATATGGCAGCATTCGAGTGATTTTCAAACACTGTTTTGGAGTTGCTGGAGATGCTTACCTGGACTGCTTGGAGGCGTGCAGCATGCGCAAGCTGATGTTGGTGATGAAGACGGCTGGAACGCGCTCTGGCCGCGCAATGGCCGCCTCCAGCGCCGCCAGGCCTGCGCAATTATTTTCTTTACTCGTTTCGTTATCCTCATTCCGTTTGACGATGTTTCGAAGCCCGTGAGGCAGGCCACGCCGTCACGAGCGCATGCGTCGCCATCATCCCGGCTGGCGGTCGGAGCTTGTGGCACCAGCAGAGCAATTTGTGGGGCACTGGTCTCCGAAGCAGGGACGTCTGGCACGGCACATGAAACAGGGCTGCTTGAAACTTCTAGGGGTCAAGAAGCACACCGCCAACCGAGTTGGAAACAAGTAAGGTCGGCTCGCCCACGACTTCGTCAATAAAGTCCAGCAGCTGCTGGCCCCAGGCCTCGAATGTGTACAGCCTCTCCGGCACTGCCTTCCTGCGCGACACACATGAGCTTGTCTTGTGTAAGACCAGGGGCCGGCAGGCAACCCCTGTCATCATGCCGCACCATGGGGCGCAGCTAGTTCAGCGCAGCGCTTGTGCGCTAAATATCAATTCGGGTACTTGGTATGGAGCAAGGTGCCTTGCCTGGGGTCCGGCTTGTCGCTGTAGCCGTAGCCGAGCAGGTCTATGGCAAAGGCGCGGTTCCGCTCGCCGACCACCGGCAGATTCTTTCGCCAATGGTCGCTGCGCACCGTGAAGGAAGAAATTTGTTAGCCCAAGCTGGGTGATGCGGGAGCGACTGCATGTGTAGCTGTATCTTGTGCAATATGAGGTTTCCTCAGAGTGCAGCTGACCAGTTGCCGCCAAAGCCGTGGACCATCAAGGCGGGGGGCCCGCTACTGCCTGAACGCTGGTACCGGATCCGGTAGCCGCGCCACGCCCAGAAACCTGTGAGGTAGGATGTTTCACGCGGGTGTGTTGAACCATGACCAGTGTCTAGTGTCCGTGCAAGTGCGGAAGCACATTTGTAGACGGCATTGTACATCTGCCGCATTTTGCATGCCAAGCTCCATGCATACCTTCGAAGACGCCAGGTGCAACCTCGGTCTCTGTGGGGCTCTGCTGCGGCGACCGCTCGACATCGACCGCCTGTGCGGTGCATATGTGCTGCGGCCTTCGCCTGTCGCTGCGTGAGCTGTGTGCTGTGCCGCTGTGCAAAGCTCTCCGCAGCTGTGGCATGTGCATTTGGCCGTGGCACAATTGCACCACTGACGGTGTGCTCCTTCTGTTTGCTGTCATTTGTGCTCTGAAGCAGCCACAGCTGATGCTGGCCGCGCTGTGCGCCATGTTACGGATATTCAAGGCTCAAAGCTCAAGGTGTCAATGCTCGATTCAGCTCTCAAATCTACCAAGCGCGTGGGCGGATTCTAGCGGCACCGCAGCTGATACAGAATCTTTGTCGTACACAGATGTCACGATTGTGTTGCAGAGCAATTGTGCAATTCTGCACGCAGTGTTGCAAATTTCCTCTTACGACGTGCTGCCACGTGAGCTGTCAAAATATACAGGGCGGGAAGTGCCATCGAGTATTTGTGCGGCGGCCCTCGGAATATTTTCAGGCGAGGGTTTAGGTTTTAGCGAGGAGCAAGATAACACTGCCAGACTGCAGGTCCACGCTTGTGCGCGCGTGAGCGGCATTGCAGTTTTCCCGCATCTAAAACGCTGCCGCAAAACCCAGATTACAAACCACCGCGCAAAACTAACGTTTAGAACCTCTATCCCATCGCCTGGATCTCTTTGAGGACGCTGGCCAGCCCGTCGTCCGACATCGGCACATAATGCAGCTCTGCGCCGTCCGCGCCGCGCCTGCATGTGAGCGGTCATATTCGTCAACCCATGCGGCAACAGGGACGCAGACTAGGTGTGCCAGCGGCTGACTAGTGCAGATGTTTCGTTGTCACTGTCAGCCACTAGGTGTGCCAGCGGCTGACATAGCGCAATCGACTTACTCCAGGCTCACCGTTCCTTGAGCAGGCCGTGGTCCCGGAACTCTGCCAGGTGGAACTTCAGATTTTGCTCCGCGCCAACCAGGAATTTTTGCCGCGAGAGCTTGAACAGCTTCTGGAAGCCAATGCCTGCATGCGAAGGGAGGGAAGAAACTGTCGTTTCCCAATCCTGCGGTAGCAAAGCCGCTAGGCCTGTGCAGAAAGGCACAGCCTGCGCGGAGTGTCGGGCAACAGGGGCAAAGCGCAGCGCCACACGCTCGCCGTCCACTGCAGCCAGCTGCTGCGAGGAGCGCTACGCACACCAAAGCAAGAAGCAAAGCTGTACATTTTGCAATTGAAACACGAGGCGCACACCTCCGGGCCCCTTTTTGTCCTGCTGGTGCTCCACGATGATGGCGAAGACCTTGCATGCCTTTGCCGGCAGCGACTTCAGCACCTCCGCTGCGGACACCCCCGTGGCCTGCCTCCTGTGAAACAGTACACACACAAAAATGCGTGCACCCCTTGCCGGAAGCGATATGAGCGCCTCGGCTGCAGACACCCCCATCGCCTACCTCCTGTGACACAGCGCACCAAGGGAGGTTGTCGTGCCAGCGTGCAGGGTTCTTCACAACTCTGCGACAGCGGGGCAAGTGCACAGTGACAGGATTGTCTTGTTGATGTTGCTGCCAAACAGCAATTATCAACAGGGGCCAGGGGGGGAGGTTCTGGCGCGCGGACATAGCACCACAGAACATGGCGAAGAGGAAGGAGAGTCGACAAACCTTTCGCCAGCCAGCAGGGACGGCACATCGGCCTCATCCAGCTCCAGGGTGTACGCCTCGAAGGTGGTGGCGTCATGGAACAGCCAGTTGAAGCGGCCAGCCGTGGCCCTGCATAGCGATGCGCAGCGGTGAGCAGCGTGGCCATGCTTTGCACAGGTGAACTGCACTAGGGCTTTTTTGGCACGGAAAGGTGGGTTGCGACGCTCATGCCGACATTCAGTGCCGTTGCAGGCCGGCAACGGACATGCGCGGAGTGATTAATTTAGACATTAAAAAACATATTTGTGTTCAAAAGACCTTGCAGCTCATATCATAAGCAAAGGACAAAAGATAAAGTTTACTTAATTGAAAACTTGTACCTCCTGAGTCAAAATTTAAAAATCCTGCCAACAATCCTGCAGATAGAGCGATTAGCAGCGCCCATCCAAAAACTCACTCGTCCCAGAGCACCGGCGTGTTGACGTCGTCAAAGGACGCCACGAAGCTGACGTTTTCGCACGCCGCCACCTCGCTCAGCAGCGCCTGCGCCTCCCGTGTGCGCAACCCTGCAGCACGCGTGTAGCATATGATTGTTGGCGGGACACAGCCTATGTATGCTTGTGTGGGCAACAGTCCGTTCAGCAGCTGCCAATGTGTCGCAGGCATTGCTACTCCACCGCGTCCTGCTGCAGGCGAAGTTGAGCAGCCTGTCAGTCCTGTAAGCGCACAAGACTGACCTGGGCCCTCGATGTTGTGGAGGACGATGGACAGCGGCGCGGTGTGCTGCCTGATGCCCGCCAGCAGCTGCTGGTCCGTCATCGACCTGCGCCATACATAAATGTAGGCTGGCGGTAAAAGGCGAAAGATCGGTACGGCAACAGAGCTGACCTCGCCGTTGCTGAATGAGACAAGGCGCGCGCCTGGTGAATTGTGCCGTTGCGCATTGCTCGAGTGCCCAGTTGAGGGTCATTTGCGGGCGAGTCCCATGCAAATGCTGCATTGCAGTGCAGGGGCTGCTTTGAATCGAGGCTCGACAGGGATATCGGCGTATAAGGGAGCGTACTTGAGATTTGTGGCGGCCTCATATCGGTGGGCTGCGGCGGCGTGCAGCAGCACCTGGCGGGCGGAAACGCCGCGCCGCAGCCCGTGCACCGCTAGCACGCATCCGTGGCCCAGACAGGACTGTGCAAACTCCTGCGCCCCCATGCACTCGAACCGTCAATGACAGCGCACAGCTGATGGGTGTTGCATGGCGGAGTCTGCGGGGCAGCATGTCACGCACAAGAGCCGCCACTGATCCGGACGCCCCATCAAGATCTCTGGCAAAACACAGCATGCCGGGGATGCCGCTCCATGCGCCTGATTGTTGCCTGGTTGGTTGCCTTGTTCCATTCCGGGCCGGCTTGTGAGGCATGGACGCCATCAACGTGGCTGCCATCCGGCTCGCTTTGCCAGGCGTTGGCATCGCAGAGTGTCAGTGTGGCCTACCTCCAGCATCGCCTGCTTTGAGCCGTAGCCATAGAAGCACAGGCTGAAGCCCTGCGCCAGCTCCAGGGACCACGCCGCATACTGCTCGCGGTGCTGCCGCAGCAGGTCCGCCCGCCCCTGCCGGTGCTTCTCCGGCAGCGACTTCAGCAGCTGGCGTGCCGCATCGCGGCCGACTGCGGCAGGGGCAACAGCAGGCATTAGTTTCAGCGGGTTCAGGACGGCCTTGCGGACTCCATAATGCCGCCGGCGATACGGTGACCCGCTCCTTCCGCAGTCGATGACACGCAGGGTTATGGGCGTTTACAAAGCTTCGCAGCATGTATCATGAAGCTGTTTCGGTTTCCAAAATCGCACCGGGCTGGACACCGAGATCGGCGAGGCTGCCATCGGCGGCATGTCCCGTGCGCGCCTTGCGGCGGAAGTATTCCGCCGTGTCCGCCATCGCGGCGGTCCGCAGCTCACTCACGCATCGATCTGCTGGCGAGCTCTATCTGGCCACTACGGTGACTGCCGCTGTCGGCCCAGGGAGGATGATCGCTGCTGCGCCAGCGGCAAACGGAGCAGGTGAAGACTGGTGGTGGTGATCTGATCAGGTTTATCTTCAGGTTTCTTTGTGTGTTACGAATGGCTTATCAAGACTGCAGCTGGCTCTCGATTCGCGGGAGCCGTGTCAGATCGAGTCGAGATGATGCACGATGTCGACGAACACAGTCATCGCGACAGAGCTTCACCAAATGACAGTGTTCAATGGTGTATGATTTGTGAGCATCAAGATATGTTTTGGAGCGAAAAGAGGAGGCCTGCTCTTGCTACAGGGGGCGTATTTTTGCATGCATGCCTGCCACGTCGCATGCCTGCTTGTGCGCAAGTGCAGAAAGCAGTTGCATGCCGTTACATTGTTATGCTCCGTCTCGAGATGGCGCTTCATCTTCAGAAGCCGGCTGCCGGCCTGCAGCAGCAAGCTGCGCCATTGCACAGGTCCGAAGAGTTTCACTACACCGATGCACGACACCGATGCACAAAGCACGTGAAAACGTCCTCTCCTAGTGCCTATTATCAAAGTGCTGGATCTAGACCACTTGCACATGTCTGCGCATGTTGTGCAGGGGCGGACATGGCCGGCAGGGGCGCTCGGCGCGGCATGTGTGCGTCGCCACGGGCGTGCGGCCGACAAAGGAGGTCAACATGGTGCCGCTGTACCTGCCGGACGACCAGCAGGCGTACGCCAGGCCCGGAGCAGCGCCAGGAAACGGCGTGGCGCAGAGAAACGGCGGCGCGGCGTTGAATGGCTCGTCGCAGGGCGGCAGAGCATCGCAGGGCAGCCCCCGCCAGAACGGCGCTGCCGCTCCGTCGACTGGCAGGAGGCTGGCACAGCCAGCTGCGCAGCCGCCGAAGCAGCAGCAGCAGCAACAGCAGCAGCGCAGCGCACGCAGTGATGGCAGCAGCAACAAGGCGACTGGCACCGCAGCCAGAAGCGGGAGCGGCGCTAGCAGCAGCGGCAGCGGCGGCGCGGCATCGCCGCTGGGGCGCAGCGCGTCGGCACAACGCATGGCTGCTGCGGCCAAGCCGCAGGTGGAGTCGGCAGCCGCGGCCGCCGCCGACATCATGTCGCAGTCTCGCGCGGCGGAGATCGTGGTGGAGGCGGACTTTTCAGACACCGGTGCGTTCGGCAGTTGCATCACCCGCTTGCGACACACTTGATAGAATGTGCATGCATACAGTGGCAAAGCTGACAAGCATGGAGCATGCGCACACTGTGAGTCCACATCAGTAATGCACGGGTTTGAACAGAAAAAGAAAGTGAAAAGCACCGCATCGACATCATTTGATGTGTCGTCGCCCGGACAGGGTACCGGGACCTGCCAACGGACGCCAACTTTGCCTGGTCCCAGGACAGCTACTCCAAGACGCAGCGCACCCTCGGCATTTGGTCCGCGCTTGCGACGCTGCGCACGCGCGCCTGGCTGAACGAGGCCAAGTGGACGTACCCAGGCGGCTTTACTGACGCGAAGCAGTCGGTAGGCTGCCTCAGCATCATACAATACACTTTCCTGCGACTGATCGCGCGGCTAGGTGGCATGCCATATGGTACGCACGTCTCAACGCAGGCCACCCTCATGACGCCCACACCCTCGGGATGTGGGCTGCTATAGGGTCTGGGATGCAACGTGCGTAGCGGATGCCCCCCGCCAAAGATCAGCACATGCTCGAGCGTCACATTGGTACGCAGGCGCGGCGGAAGCGCACGGCAGCACAAATGCCGGGGAGGGAGGTGGTGCTACTGCATCTGGGGCCTTGGAACACCTGTAATGTAGGCACAGCGGCGCGTCGGGGGCGCGGCTGCGGGAGCAACCGCTGCCGGACCTGGGGCCAGCGTCAGCAACCTCTCAGTCTGTTTTCTTGGGAACCAAAATGAACAATGACGCTGCAGGTGCGGCGGCGGCGCACGGAGGCGGGGCTGCGGGGGGCGGTGCTGGCCCAAGGGGCATCCTTCATACCTAACATAGCCTCCCTTACACTGACTGCGTATTATCGTGGTCAGGTGCGCCGGCGGCGCACGGCGGCGTGGCTGCTTGGGGCGCTGCTGGACCTGGGCCTCATCACAAAGACTTATTCGGTTACTGTTCGAGTAGCGAAAATCTTCACTGTAGGTGCGGCGGCGGCGAACGGCGGCGTGGCTGCGGGGGGCGCTGCTGGATCTGGGCCCCACCTTCATCAAGCTGGGCCAGCTGTTCAGCACGCGCTCCGACCTGTTGCCGACCGAGTTCACCGAGGAGCTGGCGCTGCTGCAGGTGGGAACTTCATCAAACTGTTCCGGCTGTATATCTATAACGTAATATTCAATAAACTACTCCAGCTGTTCAGCACCCGCTCCGACCTGCTGCCCTCTGTGTTCACCGAGGAGCTGGCGCTGCTGCAGGTGGGGTTATACGAAAGTGTCAATTGTCCAATTTCGATGAAAGGGATGCTGTGGCAGCACAGACAGCAATGCTGTCTGACCTGAGACGTTGGGCTGGATCTTTGACAACACACCCATGTTCTGACATATAGTGCCTCTAGAGGGACTCAGCCTGCCGCCCTCCAACGATTGCCTGTCAGAACCCTTAGTACTACTAACGATGTTCGCAGGACCGGGTGCCGGCGTTTCCGGTGGCCAAGGTGCGGCGGCTGATCGAGGAGCAGCTGGGCGCGCCGCCGGAGGCTCTGTTCGCCGCCTTTGACGAGCGCCCGCTGGCGGCCGCCAGTCTCGGCCAGGTGGGCGGGTCTCAGTAGCAAAACTTACGGCTTCAATGCCGATGGGAGATGCACAGACAGTGAATCCTGGGCGGCGGCGTGTGGCGGGGATGCCATGTCACGGACGCCTGTACCTGCACTCGTGTCCTGCCGGATCTTGACATGCACCAAGTGCTTGCCCTCATGATGCTTAGCTGATGTTGTGCTTGTCACACTAAGCTGACATCTGTCGCTGTGACGGCATCGCAGGTGCACAGGGCGCGGCTGGCGGACGGCACCCAGGTCGTGGTCAAGGTTCAGCGGCCTGGGCTGAAGGTGCGGCCTTCCGCTGATGACACCGGGTGCCGTTTGGAGCCTCCTCAATGGGGTCCAAAGATCCAACCGCCGCTGCGCGCACAGTGCTTCCTCAAGCATGGTTGGTGCTGATGCCAGTGTAAATTAGAGTCCACCCTGTTGGAGGCACCATGCCGACTGCATGCTCCTGCGCAAGTCATACATTCGTGGCGCGCAAAGAAGCCCCTTCCGGCGGTGCAGCAGCTTTCGAACATCGAGATCGACAGCCGCTTGGCCGGGTCGCGGCTACCCCGAGCATGCGACAAATCGCCTGAAACTGCGAGAATTTCTTGCTGCCTGCTGCTGTACGACTTTGATCTGGATCAGCGGGGCAAGGTGGCGGCACACCTGAGACGTTCCAAAAACTGTAAAATCTCGACTCTGCCGATGTATTGTGCCGCAGGAGCTGTTCGACATCGACCTGGAGCAGCTGGGCAAGGTGGCGGCGCTGCTGGACAAGCAGGACGAGGGGCGGCGCGACCTCAAGGGCATCCACGCCGAGGTCTCCACGATCCTGCACCAGGTGCGGCGCCTAGACTGCTTGACCGTGCTCCTCAGCAGCCTGTCGGCTGCACCTGCAGGCGCGAGCCTCGCAGCACCCTGCAGACTTTGCTGCCTGCATGTGCATGCATTAGGACCTCGAGAACCAGCAGCTCCGCTCTTTGAAGTAGACTCGTCGGGCTGACAGTGTCGTGTCCTGCCTCCGCAGGAGATCGACTACATCAACGAGGCGTGTCTCTCTACTTCTCAGCAGATCTCCGCTGCGAATGCGATACAAGTGTTTGGGATGTGCCTGGGAAATGTGCGAAATAGTCGGGCTGATCAACATTTGCAACGTCATACGCAAAACAAAATTGCCTGATCAGGGTTCAGCCTTGTTGTATCCAGGGGCGCAATGCGGACCGTTTCAGGCGCAACTTCCAGGGCGTGCCTTGGGTGGAGGCGCCTCGCGTGCACTGGCCCACCACCTCGCCCCGCATCATCACCCTGTCCTACCTCCCTGGCATCAAGGTGCGCGGCGCGTGCTGTGCACCCCACAGGATCTGTAGGGTTTTCTTGGTGAATCCCAGCCAGCGGGAGCTCCACCTGTCCCCGCGCATAGCACTCCACCACTTCAGTTGTGTCGATGGGTTTCCTTAATCGCACAGGATGTGGACCCACCCGCTGTGCATCAGACCCTTACGGCCCAGTGCTTTGCAGCCTGTGCATGGGGAATGCGTCTCAGCTGAGCTGCCTACCCGCCGCACGCGGATCACGGACACCACCTGCTCACATCTAGTACTATGCAATGCTATTAGCTATAATTTTGCCCCTGCTCGATGCGCGCAGATCACGGACACCACCAGCCTGGCGGCCGCGGGACTGGACACGACGCTCGTGGCACGGCGCGCGACAGAGGCCTACCTGCTGCAGATCCTGCGCCATGGCTTTCTGCACGCAGGTGCTGCTGAAAACATCTTGCTGCTAACAGCATTGCATGGCCTCCTGGACGATTCCTGTCCAACATCCTGCTGTGCCGTGAATGAGACAACGCCGTGCATTTGTTCAACAGTGGTAGGAATCGCGCTGTCTGTGGGGTGCAGACCCGCACCCTGGCAACCTGGCCGTGGGAGCGCAGGGCCAGCTCCTGTTCTACGACTTTGGTGAGAGTTTCAGTTTGAGCGCATATACATTCTTTATGATTCGATGGCTTTTGTGGACGTTCAATGTCTGACGTCAAGGCTTTTGAGCGAGTTGCCCTGATGGGCTGAGCAGTTTTGCGCGTGGCAGGCATGATGTCGAGCACGGCAGGCAGCCGCGAGAAGCTGCTGGATGTCTTCTATGGTATCTACCGCCAGGACTCGGCCCAGGTATGTGAATGCGCTGCAGGACCCGCATGCTGCATTGAGTGCATTCCTGGCACCTGAAAAACCTGGAAAGCCGTAATCACCAGCATCTCCCTGAGTCATGGGCTGCGTTCTCGAGCCGATGATGCAACAGTTCACACCTGGTTCGCAGGTCATATCTGCCCTTATTGATCTGAAGATCATCGTGCCGACGGCCGACATGCTCAGCATCCGGCGCTCCATGCAGTACTTCCTGAAGAACTTCCAGGAGGCGACGCAGCGCGAGGAGACCATCGGGGTGCGCCTTGATACGTTTTTCCGTTTTCTTGCCCCTCTCCGCCCCGCGAACCTCATTGACTTTCTCAGCGCTTTCTCAGCGGCGTCGCGTACTGCTCTTGCAGCCTGCTGCGTGCAATATTGCCGGGACACTGGGCAGATGAATGGCCCTCCTGTCACGTAGTGGTGCCCAAAGCTTTTCATGTGCCGCAGGCTATCGGCGAGGACCTGTTTGCGATTGCGCTGGACCAGCCGTTCCGCTTCCCGGCGACCTTCACCTTCGTTCTGCGCGCCTTCTCTACCCTGGAGGGGCTCGGCAAGGTACAGTGCGTGTAGCTGGAAGGCATATAAGACTGTCCTGCGCAGATTTGTCACATGTCGCCGCAAATGTGCGCCCTGCTCAGGCTTTCGGCACTGGCTCGCGGCGCCACGTCCGCCCAGGCAAACGGCTGACATGAAGACTGGGTGTGTCGAAGCGGGGCTGAGTGGCGGCACGTCTCTCATGTAAGTTGGGGACCGTTTCTTTCATGTGAAGTCAAGCCGATCCTATCTCCCGCGCAGGCGCTAGACCCCAATTACAGCTTCTCGGAGGTGGCCAAGCCCTACGCGCTAGAGCTGCTCAATCTGCAGGTGCCGCGCCGAGCCCAATTATTTCATCACAGTGCAAATGCACCATCTACCTGTGCATTGTAGTTCATACCGGAGCGCCATCGGCGCGTGTGCATCTGCATGGACCTCACCGGACCCAGTCTCTCCCGTTTATTCGAGCAGCAAAGGGGTGCGAGCGCTGTTTCGGCATCGCATTACCATGAGCATCAGTTTTCAGCATGACGCCACCACACAACATCCGCCGCAGGACGTGCAGCAGGCGCAGGGCTTTGTGCTGGAGCGGCTGCAGCAGCAGGCGGTGCGGGTCGGCACCGACGCTGCCGCCATGCCCGGCCGCGTCGCCACCATCGACAGGTGCCTCCTCATGACGACACCTGTTGCAGTCAGCCGAGATCACCATTGTATTGGGCTGCAGACGCCGCTGCTGCTGCTGCTAGTAGCGCCACCTCAGCGGTGATGGCAACGCATTCGGCTCAAGGAAATCAGACAAGCTCTCTTTTGCCATCAAATAAGGCTCGCCTCGCCCTGACATGTCCATTGTCTTTGCAGCACGCTGAGCCAGCTGGAGGCGGGGGAGCTGAAGCTGCGGACGCGGGTGCTGGAGTCGGAGCGCGCCGACCGGCGGCAGGCGGTGCTGCAGCTGGCCACCGTCAACGCCATCGCCGTCGCGGGCCTCGCCAACATGGTGCGGTCTTGATTCTGGTCTTCTTCTAGTTTCCATCGATGTTGACTCAGCTGCAGCTGGCCACCGTGGCCGCCATTGCCATAGTGGAGGTGGCCAACGTGGTGCGGCCTCTGGACTGTGTCTGTGTCTTCACGTGTAGCCTCTGTTCGTTTTCCTGGTGATGCTGGACCTTCAAGATGTGGCAAGCACGGTCCAGTCTTTTCGTATTGGCAGGATCTACAGCAGGGCGTCAAGTCCGTGCTCATATCGTTCTGTTGCTGTGCACAGGCCACACAATTTGGCCTGAATGGCAACTATGGCCTTGCGTGGGCGTCATCGGTGGCGGCGGGCGGGTTTGCATTCTTTGTGTGGCGCGGCTTCCGGCGGGTGCGTCTTGTGCTGCCGTCACCTCTTGCCGACCTTGTTGATATTGATCCTGGCAGCGTGAAGTGGTGTGTCGTGGACGGTTAACCACCTGGTATTTGACTTGCTGCTGTTGTGCGCCCAGATCCGCCGCTTGGACGCTTTCGAAAAGGACATCAAGATGTAATTGGCTAATTGCATCTCCACCCTGGAAGGGGGAATAATTGCAGGACTAGTGAGTGTACCGAGCGTCTCATCTGTATCATCGACCATTCATTGTGGAATTTGACTGACAATTTGGAATGTATATTCTCATTTGTCGTTGCTCTCAATGTGTTTGTATGGCCAGTGTGAAGCTTTTGAAACACTGCGCAGCGCTAGAAGGCAATGAACAATGAGCAGTGTTCCTTTGGACATCAACACGCCCATTGTCAGAGTCTCTGCTGCCACCTCGCCCCAATGGTATGCGCCCCAGCGGGCTGGTGTCCTAGTCTAAAGCAGCTACTTGAGAGTTTCAGAGTTCAAAGCCGCTACTTGAGCGACTTCGGAGTCCCAAGCCGCTACTTGAGCGGCTTGAGGCCCAGCTTGGCGCGCATGGCATTTGTCTCAGCAATGTCTACCTCCCCCTTGCTGCCACCGCCACCACCACCGCCAGGCGGCGGCGGCGGCAGCTCCTCATCCCGCTCCCGCCGGCCCTCTCTCCGCGGCTGCAAATCCACATGACGCGGTTCGACCAGAATGTTTTTCCTGGCACAGCCTTACCCTAGCTGCAAGCCGTGACATGGCACAGCCCTTGCGGAGCTTGGTGGATGGTCAGCTGAACTGTCAGATGGGTGGGTTCCACGCTGTGAGCAGGCACGGCAACATCACAGAGTGCATACACATGCCGTTCACTGGCACAGGACCGCCGCACATTGTCGAAGTGCACGCTTGTTTTGTCAATACAGGAAGGTTTCACCTATAGATGTTCATTTCACTGTGGGACACCCTCTTCTACATTGCCGCACCTCCTTGCGGTGGCGCTCGCGGCTGCCGCTGCGGCTGCGGCGGCGGCGGCGTTCGCGGTCCCTGTCCCGGTCTCCTCGGTCGGAGCGGTGGCTCCGCTCGTCCCGCTCCCGGCTGCTGTGGCGCCGCCGCTCGCGGCTGCCGCTGCGGCTGCGGTGCCGCCGCCGCTCTCGCTCCCGCCCGTCGTCCGCCAGATCCAGATCGCGCTCCCTGCAACTGGGACGCATTCGTTGACATTTTGATTGTTTCTAGTATTTCCAATTTGATCCGTCATTTTTTGAGTCGCTGCACTGCAGTCTTTGCCCCAGGGTGTAACACAGCGGCCTTGAGAAGGTGATCGGAAAGATGACGTGTGGTCACTGCGAGCCATGCAAATGACTTGGGGTGTCAACCTTTCAGCGGCAGCAACCATAGCTCAGAGCTGTGCAAGATGTATCACAGCAGATCGTGTCACAGCCAGGTGATGTGCTGTTGCTTCAGAAGCGCACCGGACGCGTTTGGTGGACGGCCGGTCGCGCCACTTTTCCCGGGCGCGCTCCTCTTTCCGCTCCCGGCTGCGGCTGCGGCTCCTGCTGCGGCTGGGCCGCTTATCCACGTCCATTGCCGTGGCCTCCTCCGCCGCCGTCTGCGCCGCACCTGCCTGTGCAGTCGCAGCACGCGAGTTGGCCAACAGTCCACAAGCAACAGGCGCAGCCTCACAGGCTTCTCCTCTGCAAGTGTCCTATGTTGCAGATGTTGCACTACGCAGGCCGTTGAGCAAAAGGAAGCACCGGCTTCATCGAGAGGAGGCTTGCACGTTGGCAATTGCGCGTCAAGCCGTGCAAGGGGTTTTGATACCTCGGCTTCGAGGGCGGCCTCGTCGAAGTCGTCCTCCAGCACGCTGATGCGCGCCTCCAGCTGCCCTATCCGCTCCAGCGTCAGCCTGAAGCAGCGACACTGTATCTCAGGGTTCGAACCTAATTGTGTCGAGTCCAATGACAATCTTTCACGGCTGCAGCCGCGCAGCGCGCCACTGCCTTGAAGAGTGGCATCCGCCATTGCCGGTAAAACCTGGCAACCCCTAGTGCTGTACAAGCGCACCAGGTGCCCCCAAGCCGACCAGCCAGGCGTCGCCCGTGATGCAGTCTGACTGACGGTTTTGGCAGCACATGACGATGTGACAGCAAGTGGACAGGCCTCCAATGATGACACGCCCCCATGAATGTCCTCAACCGATGGAGACTCAAACAAGGCAGGGAGCGCACCGGTGGGGGATGCGGGGGAGGGCGATGTCGAACAGCAGGTCCGAGTGCAGCATCTGGTCCACGCACTCGTCCACGTGCGTCCCCGCAAAGCTGCCGTCCAGGTTCCGCAGCCGCACCTGCATCGATGGCTACAAGTTCAAGGATTCACTCGGCAAGGGGTTGACCAGGCAAAGGGGTCATGCCGCGGATTCCGCGGCTGCACCTGCGCGCAGCACGCCAGCAGCAACCCCAACACACAAGCGGCGCCACGTGTTTCCTGCAGAGCTATATCCCATGGGGGAGGAACGCGCTCCCTTGATGCGCTGCGCACAGTGTGCGTGATGCAGTATCCGCATAGCACACGCGGGCGTCCTATTGTTGAAATAGATTGGAAATGCAATGAATGAAACACGATAGTGGAGCCGACCTTGCGGTAGTCGTTGAACAGCGGCTCAAGGTACTGGTACACCTCCAGCGGCTTGCCCACCAGCCGCAAGTAGAAGGCGCCTGCCGTAGCCGGAACGGTTTAGGTCGGTGAATGTTCTTAAACTCCTGTCATTTTTCTTCATTTCATTCCTTCAATCGTTTCATTTTTCTTAAAATCCTGTCATTATTGTTGTCATGACTCCATGGAGGGTGCATGCCCCAGCAGCACTGTCAGGACATCCCCGTGCGTTGCGGCGCCCGCAGGCAGCAACCGTGACATGCAGCAACCCAAGACTGGCCTGTAGTCGCGGACATGAGGCACCCGCGGCGCTGCCACTCACCGAGGATGCGGACATATTTGAACTCCTCGTTCCTAATGTACTCGATGATGATCTCCTTGTCCGGCTGCAGCTGCAGCAGCTTGAGGATGAGGCACAGGAACTCGCACGGCTTGCGCGCGCCGCCAAAGGTGCCGCCGGCGGAGCGCAGCCCCACCGCCTGCGGCCGCAAGAAGCCAGGAAACAGGTTACGAACAAATATTCGAAAAGTTGAGGCACAGAAACTCGCACGGCTTGCGCGCGCCGTCAAAGGTGCCGTCAGCGGAACGCAGCCCCACAGCCTGCGGAATATAATACCGAGAACAATACCTCAAAGTAAATAATTTGCACAGGAAGTTGCACGGCTTTTGCGCGCCGTCGAGGGTGCCGCCGGCGGAAGGCAGCCCCATCGCCTGCGGTCCCGAGAAACAAGAATCAATGGACATGTTGGACATTTGAAGCACGTTGAGCAGCTGCTGCACCCTATTCGCCTGGTTACATACAATTTCAAGGCTTCATACGGGCTGCTGCGATAACAGAGACGACAGAGAATCACATATGATGAACATAGAATGTCGTGCCTTGTCGATCAGCGACTCCGCCGTCAGCCCGAAGCAGTGCTCCTTCCAGTACTGGCAGTCGTAGATCTTGCTGCGCACGATCTTCTCCACCAGGTTCTGCGACGGCAACGACAGCAGCTTTCCTCACAGTCGTGACGCACACGGCAGGTCTGCTTGTGAGCCGCCTGCCTCAGCAGTCGGTGCAGCTCCGCGCAACGGCAGCTTCAGCCAGCTTGACCGTGTGCGATAGTACACCGTGCGATAACAATGCTCTTGTGCTAAGAAGGCGTTTGTCGGCCTCGCTGCAGTAATCTGCAGCGAACCAGGAAATATTAACGCTGCCGCAGCCAGCATCCCGCACCTGTGGATTGGTGCCATGGACCGTCGCAGCTGTGGGGTCGGTCCTGTTTGCCATACTTACCGCTCACCGCTCACACAACCAGTCAGCAGCAAAGAAGCAGCATCACAGGCTCGTTGCCAGTCCAGGTGATTGGAATGTTCAGGTGCAGACAGCTCTTGCAAAAGCTGGCACAGGTTTGGCGCAGCGATCCCACGGCTGTACACTCTCAATCACTTGCAACGCTGTGAACAGCAGTCGGCGTTGTGAAGCTGTAACATTTGCTTCATGTCGACGGGACTGCCAGCGGGACTGCCAGGGAAACCGGCAGTGCAACTTGCAAGTGTGCGCGCCGTGGACTGCCACTTTGTTCCTTCGCAACTTCACGACTGGGACAGACTTGAGACCCAACAGCAGCCTGTTCGCCACAGCAGCCTCCGAGGTAGGCCAAGTTTCTGTGCAATCCAACAGTGTTGATCGATTTGGGAACCACTCAAATACGCTCTCGTTTCAGCACATCACGAGACTGCCTGCATGGTGCAAAGGCTAACCTTGCCATTCATTTGCAGAGTTCGCTCCAGGCGCAATCAAACTCACCAAATACTTACAATCTCCCGACAGGAGTGAGCCGAAGGACCGACAGGAGGCAGGGGCTTGGCTTGACGCGGAGCCTGCACCGCTGCCTGCGGAAGCCGCCATGGCGAAGAGCCGGTCGCCGCCGGCCCCGGGGTCGGGATCCGGGACCAGCAGCTCTGGCAGTGGCAGCAGCAGCAGCAGCGGCTCCGGGAGCTACTCTTCCAGCTCCAGCGGCACGTCCTCAGGGTCAGCGCCTCGATTTGCTCTTTCAGAAGCTGGAAGACTTGCCTTCTCAAGAACGATCCAGTCGCCAGCGCTGGTGCAACTGACCCTGGCGTGCGTCACTGCTGAAACGCGTCATCAGCATATGGATCTGGCGAGCTACAGACTCGACCGCTCGCTGGTGCTGCAAGCTGCTCACATCCGCCGACTGCTAGCAAGGTGGACGCGCTTCTCCGACGGTATTGGCGGCCTTGGTGTCAAATGCTGTCAGGACAAAGACGAATTTCCTTGGCGTGTGCAGCACGAGCTCGCTGCCACCGGCAAAGGTGGCGGACGCAAATGGCGCCAAGGGCAGCAAGGAGCCCTCGAAGCGGCGCTCGGACGCCGTAGCTGCCGCTGGCAAGGACGCCCCAAAAGCCCCAAAATTGGCCGCAAAACCCTCCTCTGCAGCGAAGGCGGCGGATGCTGCAAAGCCGGCGGATGACGGCAAAGCCGCCAAGGGCAGCGGCAAGGACGGCGGCCGGGCGGCGGACTTCAGCACCACGCGGCTGCATGTGGGCAAGCTGACCCGCAACGTGACGGCGAAGCACGTGGAGGAGATCTTCGGCACGTTTGGCAAGCTCAAAGGCGTGGACCTTGCCATCGACCGCGCGGTGAGGCACCCTGCTTCATCTCCTGCTCTTCCCGTCCAATTGCCAGACTCCTCTTGCAGCCCAGGAACTCGTGAATCATGCCGGGTTGCGCAATGCTGTTGGAGGCTCTCTGCACCACGCCTCACTTTTATTTTGCTGCGTGAAAAGTGCCAAAAGGTGAGTTGCACCCGGTGGCTGCGCTGCGCCAAGGAGTGATGGTCTGTTCCCTTGCTGTGCGCAGGTGGGGCTGTCGCGCGGCTTTGCGCACGTCGAGTATGAGTCGGCGGAGGACGCAGAGGAGGCGAAGAACAACATGCATGGCGGCCAGCTGGACGGAAACGTCATCACGTGCGTCCCTGAGGCCTGCCACCCACATGACATGCTTGAAGTCTTGCTGCTTTCAGGCAGCAGGATTTGTGCCAGGCAAATCGCCAACAGTTTTCACCTCAGGCGAGCAAAGCACGGCACCGCCACTGCTTGTCGCATACAAGGCTTGAGTGTAGCGCATTTCGGAATGCGCGATCCGCAGCTGTCTGCTTGACGTCCCGGCCCCCGCCGATGCGCAGGGCGGCCTTCGTGATGTCGCCGAAGCACCGCTCGCCATCGCCGCTGCCGCCGCCGCCGCCAAAGCGGCAGCGCGCGGCGTCGCCCACCCGGGGCAGCCGGCTGCCGTCGCCGCCAGCGGCACGACGCTCCTCCCGCGATGCGCCGCGGGACTCGCGCGACGCCTCGCGCCGCAGCGACCGCGACAGGTGCGCAAGAAAGTGTTGCGGAGCCTGACTGTTCTGGATCTTGACCGAAGCAGCCCTCAGGATGTCGACTGATGGCCCTGAGGTGACCCTAATGACAACCTTGAACCGTTGTTGGAGAATTGCTGCCAAATACGAATCCATAGCTGCGGCTGTGGCTCGCCCTGTCGCTTTGTAAGACCCCCGATATTCAGGCATCTGCACGCTGCCTTCAGGCACAGCGACCGGGGGCGGGAGAGGGCGCCGGCGTCTCGCGATGGGGACCGGGAGCGCCGCCGCCGCTCGCCCAGCCCACCGCGGCGGCGCCCGTCCAGCCCCTCGCGCCGCAGGTGGGTGTCTGCTTCGGCTGTGGCACAGCAACGTGGGACACACAGGTGTGGGCCGCGACCCGGCTGCTGTCGTGGGAGGCCCGTGGCTGTGAAGCTTGTGGCCAGGAGATGCATCATCGGGACTGGATGCTGTGCCACCTGGTGCGTGCATCCATGTCCACCTGCTTGGGTTTCGCATGAATGTCCCCAAGATGGATTTCTCTTCGAGATGGACATGTCTTCAATTGTTTTCAACATGGCCGCAGGTCGCCGCCGCCGCCGCGGCGCCGCAGCCCGGAGCGCAGCCGGCGGGGCTCGCCGCCGCCGCGCAGTAGCCACCGCTCGCGCGGGCGCTCCCCCACGCCGCCCCGCCGCGGCAAGCGCTCGCCCAGCCCGCCCCGCCGGCGCAGCCCGCCCAAGGTGACCTTTTTCTCACCACCTGTCGTGCGCCAGCAGCTGTGGAAGCATTGTGAATGCACTGTGAATTCTGACCTGCCTACTGTAGATGCATGGTAGGACGAGGAGTGGCACCTTGGGTCGGGCTGTTGTTCCGAGGACGACTGCTGAGTTTCGGTGCGCTTGCTGGTTGCAGGAGAAGCCCCAGGCGCGGCGCGCCCGCAGCAGCAGCAGCGACTCTAGCAGCGGCTCGGGGAGCAGCAGCGGCACCTCCAGCAGCAGCGGCACCTCCTCCTCTTAAGGCTGGCGGCCAAAGTCCGGTTGCGGCCATGTGTGTGATCATTGGGGAGGCACATCGCGGGCCATAGACTGTGGCAGACCGCTTGCTTTCGAGCCTGAGGGTGCGCTATCCAACGCAGTTGCTGGGTCGCAGAGTGTGCTGCCACCTGATGAAGAGAGTGAAGCGTTCAGACTGAGAGGCCCTGTTGCACGTGTCCGCTGGCCAAGCAAGTGTCACAATCCTACAGAGTGGCTGAAACTAGAGTGGCTGAAAGTGCAGTTCTTTGCATGGCTGCGCTGCAACACGCCCCGAGTCTGAACCTAGAATCAACCATACTGAATCAAGATACTCTCTGTAAGATCGCCGGTATAGCGGCTGCCGTCGCGCCGCGGCGCCAATCCTCAGGGCACCATGCTGCTGACCTGCAGCGCGACCGTGTCGACCCCCGCTTTCTCCCCAAAGTCTGCCGTCGCCTCGTCCTCTGAAGAGACCGCAGGCTCTGCATAGTCCAGCAGCGTTTTGCGCTGCCGCCGGAACAGCAGCCGCTCCGGCGGCCTGCAGGGGGAAAACACAGAGAAATTCAACGATGCATGCCCGCCAGCTCACTCAAGCCGGTCAGGAGCGAGAGAACTCAAGCTCCTGATGCTGGGAGGAGTGCAGGCCGTTCAGATTTCATAACTTTTGACACTGGCAGAGATACACAACCCTACGTGGGCACCTGGTCTGTGCGTCCAGGTCCAGCCGGAAGTGCAGCCGCGGCATATAGATGTGGCAGTACCCCTTCTCCACGTCCTGGCCTCCGCCGCCGGAGCCAATGGACCTGCAGGCAGCCGTGACGTCGGCTGGCGTACTTGTGAAGCTTCAGCCATGCAGAGGGACCGCTGCATGTGCAGAAGTGCGTGCAGTGGTGCCGCGCTGCTTGCTTGCTGCCACAGCAAGCCTGTCAGGATGGCCACAAATGTTCTCGCTCATGAGAGCTGCCGCTGATATCAAGACAAGACAGTGGCGCGCACCCCGTGACCTCTGGGAGGTGCATGTCCAGCCGCACATGCGGCCGCACGCCGAAGCTGACGCCGTGGACGTCGTTGGCCAGCTGCCACTGCGTGTGGCAAGGAAGGGGACACCCCATCATGCCCAAGTAGACCTGCTTCTGTTTGCAACTGTTGGCTTGTCGAGGAGCTCCAGCTGGAGCGATGTGCGGAAAAAGAACAGAGCTGCCACTGGGCGCGGGGCAGGGCTCACTGGCGTCAGTGCCAGCTCAGCGCGGAGATCTGCGTCGCCTTGTGGCAGAATGCCCAGGTGCAGCCGGCGCAGCGTGACCACACAATGGATTGCATAATCTCGATTCGGAAAACCAACGATTGTGATCCCTGACGAACCCCGCACCTGCTTTTTGTACACATGCCGCTTGATGCTGCCGCCGAGATTCGTGGTCGCCCTGCAGGGCGCCAGAGGCAAGCTCACGACATTTTGTGACTGGTGCCGTGCTCGTCTACTTGACCTCTGCCGCCCGATACTGGAGCTGCAATGACCACTAGAGCGCACATGCGTGGATGTCGTAAGAACACTCATGCTCACCTGTAGTTGAACACAAAGCCGTCCTTGCGGCTGTGCTGCACAACAGCCTGCAGCCGCAGAAATTTCCAGTGCACCTTTGGCGTCTCCACCAGCAGCTCGCCCTCCTCCGTCGTCAGCGTCAGCTTTTTGACTACTTTCGATACCCATGCGTATTTACCATCCCCGTGCGGTTTCACCTACACATAGCAAACGCAGCGCGTGTGGCAGACTGCGCAGTCTCTTCTCACAGCGGAAAATGCGCCCATGCACATGGACTTGCACAGCAAGCACAGGTATGATGTGGTGTGGCGGCGGTACTGGCCGCAGGACCAAAGAAATGCGTGCGAAGACACGTCTGCATGGGGACAGCGGCGGCGCACGATGAGGGACACTTCCGGCCTGTCGCAGAGGGTGTTGCCGTACGGGATCAGCAGGTCTGTGCCGATTGTCAACGAAGACACCCTGCAGGCACAACAAACGATCTAGGTTTCAAATGGCGTCTGCTCGGCGTCAGGTGCATGCAGTGGACCTCAACACTCAAATCAGCTCGGGTGCTGCCGCTGTTGTTCACATCCTGTTACTGATGTATTAAATAGAGCGCGCAGATCACCACTGTGCAGCGATCGAGTTGAACTCGTTGTCCCTTTGCATCCCGAACTGCCAGAATGTGTGCTCGACCTCGAGCAGACACGGTACCCACCTCTTCCGGATCTTCAAACAGCAATCGGGCTCCCAGTTCCACGAGTAGCGATGTGTGAAGTCGGTCCATGTCGACACGCTGCTGACCGAGGACTCGCTAACAGTGTCGTCTGGCATTCCGTCGGCAAACTGCTGCTGATCGTCCAGATACGCGTCCAAAGGTTGCGCTTGCAGCTCCCTCAGAGGCTCATGCGCTCCATTTCCATCGCGCGGGCTGCCTGCTGGCCTGGTCTGGGTGCCGTTTTCGGGCATCTTGTGTCTGCAGAATGGACTTGTGAGAATCCTCGACGCTCGCACTGTGGTCTGAATCGAAGGGCAAACATTAAAAGACAAGGCAGGGCCGAGGCAAACAATAGCAGGATTGTGTGAGGAGAAGAGAGCAGGGATGTAACAGCGGTTTTGACTGACAGCCAGATCTCCTGTCTGACAGAAACGTTTGCCCAGCTGAAGAAGCTGCTCTGTTTTGCAATCCAGCATTGCCGCTTTCACTGTGTTTGCTCCTGAGCTTCGCGGACATCCATGAGCGCTGTCCCGAGGTCTGGAAGGCTTGCACTGGCATGCTGCAAGGGTGCGCGCTCTTGCGCAGGAGCCTGCTCAGCCGTGGCACGGTCAGTAGGTTCGGGGGAAGTGTACTGTCTGTTTCTGCACGACGAGCGTCACAAGCTTGCGTTCGTGCACAACTCCAGCACTGGCAGCGCGGGGTGGCAGCGGCGGCGCAAGCAGTGAAAGCCGCTGAGGTGCAGCCCAAGCAGCGGAGTGCCACGGAGGCGCAAGCAGGTCAAACTGAGGAGCAGCTTCATGTGGCGCCTCGTGATGTGGAGGTCGCCGTGCACTTCAGCGCGGACGGCGTTTACACGACCGCGCAGCCCGGAGAAATCTTGTGGGCGGTGAGCTTCATGCCGCATCGCTGGCGCCTTCACTCGATGTGTAAAGCACAGCTCTGGTGTCATGGCAGCTGAAGTGACACCGAAAGTTTCTGATGTGCAGGTTGCTAGCAAGTGCGGCGTCTCAATTCCGACGTCGTGCAACAGCGGCTCCTGCGGCACCTGCGAGGTGCGGCGGCATTTGCGTCCAGGCTTCGGACCTGCGGTAGGAGGCGTATAGCCCAGATACGTACCTCCAGCATGATGTTGACGTTCAGAGTAGAACAAAGCTGAGCGTGGATCTGTCGCAGATGGAAGTGAGGAAATGGGACAATGAAGGGCAGGAGGGCGGCACCACCATTGCCAGGACGTGCATTGCAGGTGCTGGCTGCTGAATCGTGTGAAGCAAAACGTTGCTATGATCTGCACAGCCGCGCCTGTGTGCATGCCGCTGCCAAATCGGCGGTATGTCTACTATGAATTGAGCACCGTCGGCCCGTGGACGGGGGCGCATGCTCGATGGTGTCGAAGGTGTGCAGGATGCATGACCATGGCAGTCCAGAATTGCGACTGTTTCTGCAGCTGTGGCGCCTGGATACTCACGGATCCAGATCGACGCACTAGACGATGGCATCTGGGGCATGGATGGCTACGACACCTGATCTGCCGTGTTACCGAGCGGAGTGGAGTAAAGTGTGAACGGAGCAATTGACATGTCGAACTGCACGACGTGCTGGCCTAAAGGAATTTTGACAGCAAGCATCCTGCATCGCCTGAACAGGTTCAGACTCCTCTGTTACAGATTCTGCCAGCGACGTCTCACATATGGATGCTACACATTATGAAGCTGCCTGCCGCTCACCAGCACAAACCTGGGCATGAAGATGCCGAACGAACATCAGACACAAACCCCATCCACCTACTGTAAATCTGTTTGTTTTGGTCTCGAATGGGGCCACCTGCCGCACAGCACTAGTCAGCACCTCCGGCAGATCATGCCCCCGATTCAAGATTCCCTGATGTCTCTTACCTAATTCAAAATTCAAGGGAACGCCCGCAGCAGCTCCTCCACGAGGGTGTGGCACTGCGTGCACGGATTGCCACAAATTTCAACGCTGGTGCCGCCAAGCACAACATATGCAGTTTGGTATCTTGTTGAAGGCATTGACATTGCAGACATTGGCTGCCAAAGTTGCGACACAGCGAAAAGCTCCCTTGCGCGCCGTTCAAGGTGCTTCGACTAGATGCTCAGGTCGCATAAAAGAAACACCTGCAGGCACACGCGGTAGTTGCCGACGCCCGGAGTTCCTGCAGCAGCCGCAGCGTCAGCGAGGTGAGATGTCATCGGCGCCTCTCAGGTCACTCTTTAGACACCAAGCCCCAACAGGTGTCTTGAGTTTGACACGCTTCTGCAGTAGCAAGCAGAACCACACAGCTGGACCACACAGAGGGGCTTCTGGCCGCCGCACTCACCGAGGGGCACGCAGCTGGAGCAGGGCCCAAAGTGCAGGCACGGCTTGCAGACGAAGGCGGCCTTGTGCGCCCGGCACAGGCGGCACAGAAAACGCTCCTCGACGGGCGGCGCGGGCGCCGGCGCCGCCGGCGCCGCGGCAGCGGGCGCGGCAGCGGCAATCGCAGGCGGCCGGTAGTCGCCGGGGTTGTAGACCGCCTTTGCGGCGCCAACGCCGCCGCTGCCGCCGCCGCCCATGGGGTTGTACGCCTGAGCGCCGCTGCCATGGCCGCCGGAGGCAGCGCCGCCGATGGCGGCATTGCTGCTGCGCGCGGTGCTGGCGCCTGCCGGCGGAGCGGAGGCCGGCGCCGGCGCCGCCGGAGCTGATGAGGCAGCGCCGGCGCCGGAGTCGCCACCCATCAGCCAGCCGTACGGGTCGTCGCTGTCCTCACCCTCGTCCTCGACGCCGGGCGCCGCCTCCTGGAAGTGTGTCTGCTCGCTGGCGGCGGGCGAGAAGGCCCCCGCGGCGTCGCAAGCCCCGATGCTGGCAGGCGCCGGCTGCTGCTGCGGCTGCGAGGGCGGCTGTTCCAGCGGCAGCTGCGGCGGGGGCGCGGCGGGCGAGCTGCCCCAGGCATCGGCGAACGCGGCGTCCGGCTGCACGCCGCTGCCGCCACTGCTGCCCCAGATGTCGTCGGCCGGCGGCGCCGCAGGGGCCGCGGCAGCGGTGGGCGAATCGTAGCCCCAGGCGTCCGGCCCGAGCGGCGAGCCCACCTCCTCCGCCGCAAACGCCGGCGGCGGCGTGACGACGCGCGGCGGCGGGCTGGGCGGCAGCTGCTGCTCCGCAAAGGCGGCGAAGGGGTCCTGCTCCTCCGCCGCGCCGGCCGCGCCGGCAGCCCACGTCTCGGAGCGCGGCGGCAGCCGCGGCCGGGGCGGGCCGCTGCTCTCGCCGGCCAGATCGCGCGCCATGCGCTCGTCCTCCTGCTCCTGCGGTACGGCAACACAATCCCGTTGCAGTCTTTTGCAGTCCCCTCAGTGAGACAGCGCCGCGACGGCTGGCTCTGTTGCAGCTTTGCAAGAATTCACGAAGATACCAAGCAGCTGCACCAGGCATGTGTGTGTGTGTGTCTGCAGCATCCTTGCCAGCCAGCACTCTCCGCCAGCTTGTTGCTGGCTGCCTAAACGCGCAGCGTCCTCACACTCTGCCATGGCGATCCGACTCTGCAGCAGCAGCTTGACAGGAAGCAATCTCAGAAAAGAGTCTAGTCAAACCCACACCTGCAGCTTGCGGGCGAGCAGGCCGTCCTCCTCGGCCATGGCGCGCGCCATCGCCTCGTCCCGTTCCATCTGCGCGATGAGCTCCGCGGGATTTTCGCGGCCAAAGCCGCCAAATGCGCCGCCGCCGCCGCCGAAATCGCTGCCGCCGAAGCCGTCGCCGCCGGTGGGCGGCGTCTCCGTCGGGCTGCTGACGATGCCGCCCGGCAGCTCACTGCGCCGCAGTGTGTCGATCAACGAGTCTCGGAATGCTGTATTTCCAGCGTTGTGTGTGGGCTGCAGCGGTTAGTGGATGCCTCTGCGCCAGGTCATCACTTATTCCGCAAGCGGCAGTCACAAATGTGCACTCAAGACACTCGTTGCATGCAGAGCGCGGATCGGAAAGCGCACAGGCTGGAGGGTAGCGTGGGCGCGGCGAAGGCGGTGTTGCCGGCCGCCCAGGACGGCATGGCCTCCGCTGCGTTGGCGGAGCCGATAGAACCGGAGCGCCAGCTGCCGGCGCCGGGCACAAACTCGGGCGCGTCGACGCTACCGATGCGGCCTGACGGCCGGAACTCCGGCGCAGGCACCGTGAGCTGGCCTGCAGGCAAGAGACGGCGAAGGATGGCCGCGTCACGAGCAGCTTTTGACCACAGCAGCTGCGGCGTTGCTTGGTCACCAGCAAGCAAGGTGCCTCGTCCTCGATCCTCGATGCAGCGTCAGGCGTAAAGGGCATACCATCGGCAACTGCAAAACCAATAGCATGTGTTCGAACTCGAACGACTGTGACTTCATTTGACAGGGGACCTCCTCCATTGCGCACCGTTTCCGGAGCTGGATCTGGGGGGCAGGAACTCGCCGCCGCTCTGAAAGCTGCGGTAGTCTGCCTCCTGTGGCCGGTCCTCGCTGAAGCTCCAGGCAGGCGCGTGACTGCCGCCTGCGTGATCATCAGGGTTTAGGGTCAGGGCAAGCAGATCCTTCGGCACGTCTGTCATACAGGCTGGACTGGAGTCATAGTTCAGCGCTAGGAGAAGTCATGGGTCTCTATTGACAGGGCAGGGGCCCCTGGCACAACCTGCATAATGGCCGATACCTGACAGACACGTGCCACTGTTGACGCAGCAAGAGACAGACTGCATCTGCTCAAGAGTGAACCTTGTGACCCATGGCATATTGGCGAGTCACAGAGCACATCGGAGCTGCAGCGCGCACGGGAGGGGAGGTGGCCGGAGGCGCGCGCGGCGGCCTCTTCCGCCTCGATTTCCGCCTCCAGCTGCGCCTGGATGGTGGCGTCGATGACGGCGTCCGTGGGGTACTTGGTCAGGTGGCTCGCCCGCATCGGCTTGCGGCCCAGCTGCCGCCCATCCTCGTGCATCTTGGCCTGCGGGGATGGACAGGGCTCGGGTCAGCGGGCGCCAGACACCGCGCAACAGCGCTGCAGAATTCAGAAGTTGAACGGCTGAAAGATCAAACGCACCATGTAAACTGCAGGGCCTGCGGCAAGGAGGGTTGTCAGCACCACCAGAGTGAAGAAATAAGATTGCGGTTATTCGGCATCGGAACCTGGACGAAGGCCATCTCATTGAGGTTTGCATGGAAAGATCGCACGCCGTATGCGCATTTGGATACTACCGACTGAAATTAGTTGCCTGTAATCACTCCGTGCACAGCAGCAGCTGGCGACGCTGAGAACTGGGGATCCACACCATGTGCTGACTGGTTTGTGTCAGCCAGTCTGCCAGTCCACATGGACGCCTGATGCTGCTATGCATCCATTGCCACGGCCAATGCAATGCCGCAGCGTTCTGGTCTGCAAACAGGCCAGCTGCCGTCTGAATGGACCACAGAACTTTCAAACGTGTCGAATCCGACACCAAGAGATTAACAGGGCCGTGGCACCGGCTTCGGCAAACTCTGGCGCCGCTGTCTCTCCTGGTCCCATACAGGTACGCAAAGGCAAGTGATCTACTGCAGGCGCCCAATTGCCATCCAAGTGACCAAAACAATCGTTTGAGAACCGTTTTCGATATGACAACCGCACCCGGGCAGCAGCGCCTGAATTGGCAAACTCCAGCGCCGCCTCCTCCTGGTCCACAAACAGATGCAGCTGCTGCAGGTCGCCGTACTGCAGATCCCATTTGTGCATCCAAAGTGCCGAACACGCCGTCTCTTTGAGACCAATTCTCGTCATCAGAAAGCGCACCCGGTTCGCGGCGCCGGCCTCAGAAAACTCCAGCGCCGCCGCCTCCTGGTCCACAAACAGACGCAACTGCTGCAGGTCGCCGTACTGCTCGAACACCGCACGCAGCTGGTCCTCCAGCGCCGCCTGTACGATAAAAAAATACCTCAATCCAGCTGAACGCAGTAACAAGAACAACTGGTACGATGGCAATCAGCCATTGCCACCGGATGGTGGAGCCCTCATGGAGCGCAAGGCACCTGACCTGCTGGAAGGGCCCCCACAGCTGGCGCCGTCAGCAGAACGAGGTTCGTCTTCTGGAAAAGTTGGACTCTTTTACTTGGCTTGAAGAAGTGCGAGCGCAGCTCCGAGTCGGCGGCGCCCAGCTCCTTCGCAATGCCGTGCAAATCTAAGCACTCCAGCAGCTTGCAACATCGACCGGCCATGCTTCTTTTCTATGGATTCTTGAAACGATAAAGTATGGGCGAACCTCCGCATTGGCGGCGCCCAGCTCGTATGCAATGCCGTGCACATCCAGGCACTCCAGCAGCAGCACCGGCGTCGACTCGCCCCAGCGCGAGCCTGCGACCGGCAATGGAATTGCACGTCTCAGACTCTAGCATGAAAAGTGGGAACTCATGTCTGCGATTTGCGTCTGCCATGACAAGGTGGACCTGCACGAAGCAGTGCGCCGAGCGACCCGGCAGAGCCAGGGCCGCTTCATGTGTCTAGCAACTCTGTCTGAAGAGCGCGCCACAATCGGCAGCGGTCGTCCGGCTGCTGCGTAACCAGCTGTGGAGTCGCCAGGGAGACAAACACAAACCGCTAAACCCTTCACAGAATTTCACCTTGTTGCAGCTGGCGCAGCGCCGCCAGGATGATCATGGCCTGGCCCTCCAGCTGGCCGCCTCCCTGCACCGCCTGCTGCAGCGAGGGGAAGGCGGCAGTTGCCAGGCCGGCCGCCTCCGCCGCAAACGCCGGCGGCGGCAGGAAGCGGTCGTCCTGCAGCCAACGGTAGCAAAGAAGGTTTGGCTTTCTACCCTTTGAATGGTTGGGACTGGTGGTGCTCAGTTGGCATGCAGGAGCGCTTCTCAGCCCGCTTAAGGCTCTTGTGCTGCATGCATGTAACGAGATGAACCTAGCATGTCCCTCACTGCTCCTGTCGCATGTTCGGATCCGAGGTCTGAATCCGGATCCGAGGTCTGAATCAGGCCGAGGGCCTGATTCAGGCGCCAGGTGGTAGGGAGCAGGTATTCTGGAGGATCTGTGCATTGTGCCATCAGGTGTAGCCTGCATAGTGCATGGGCCGGTCACCTGGGGCTGGGCCCAGGCGGGCTGGCGGCCCCAGGCCTGGCTGCCGGAGTGGAAACCCGCCTCCTGCTCCTCCTCCGGCTGAGCGCTCACAAACACGTCCAGCCGCATGCGCATCATCGCCTTCTTCCGGCCCTTCACCTGCGGAGCCACAACACGGCCGTCACACGCACGAAACTTACCCGAGCATGCGTGCAACAGGCTCTCACATCTACATGCACACATCCTTCTGCGCGCTTCTGGAGACCCCTTGTGCATGCCATGCGAAGCCTGGAGCTGCAGCGCACCAAACATATCCGCCTCGCGGGCGGTTCTGTGTAATCAGACATGCATCGGCTGCGCCCGCAGAGGGCAGACAGCTGCTGCTGCACACCCGGGCGGCCTGCGCGGCGGCGTTGGCCGGCGGCTGCACGTCTGCCTTGCGCCGGCGCACTGCAAACTCGCTGGGCTCCTCCTCGCGCACCAGCTCCCGCAGCCGCGCATCCAGGTCCTCCGGCAGCGGGATGTCAACCTGCGAGGGTGCACATCATTAAAATATATTGAAAAAAAGCATCTTGAATAAGATGCAGATGAGAGGAAACACAACTAAGCGCATTGACGAACACGTTCAAGACCGCCCGCGTCTGCAGGCACAGGATCACCATTTGATGTTCAAATCTGCAGCTTCCAAATCTCCGGCCTCATCGCCCGCATCTGCTCCAGCATCTGCGGCTGCAGCTCATGCATTGCCACACGCGGTGGTCGTAGCGAATCTGCACATGGATGTGGCAAGCCCAAGCAGGTGAATGCCGCGGCGGCTACTGGCCATCTCACTTGAGAGCATGGCTGAGGACATCGCGATTAGACGCTGACATGAGGATCGCACCGGCTCGGGCTTTCCGAGCTTGGGGGTGAGCTCGGGCTGCTCCTCGGCCTCCTGCTGCTCCTGGCGGCGTCGCTGCGCCTGCAGCTGCTGCTGCGCCTGCTGCTGCTGCTGGCGCCGCCAGGCCGGCTCGTCCTTGCGAGGCGAGCCCTGCGAGCCCTGCCGGTGGACGTCCTTGCGTTCCGCTGCAGGCATGAGACTCTCACGTCAGCGTTTCGGGCCCACAGGCGGGTGCGCAGTGCTGCCACATGGTCAGGGCTGGACAGGGGGTCTCTCAACATGTGCAACCAAGTTACAGAGCACCCTTGTCATGCACTGTTCCTATGCGCTGTTCGTCAATTGCAAGCACTGCGGCGGCAGAGAACCCTACCTGAGGCATCGCCCCCGAACCTGCCGTGCTTGCCGTGCGCCTTGGGCGCGTCGACGGGCAGCGTGCAGCGCTGCGCCTTGGCTGCCTTCTGGCGCTCGATCCACGCCTGTAGCCAACGCGTCAATCCAATGCCTAAATTTCGGGTATTTGACTGTCGGGCACTTGGTGTCATGCCTAGTGGTCTACGGCTGGTTTGCAGGTCGTCACTCGTGTTCACAAATCCTGGCCCCTACCAGTTGCCCATGCATGTCAACAGACACTGGATGCAGTGCCGATCAAAATGTATCCAAAACAAACCTGCGGCGGCTCGGCGCCGCCCTCCGCGGACACCTTGTGCAGCGACGCCACGATGAGCGTGCCCGTGCACATGTCTGTCAGGCATGCCACATCGTCCTTGCCCTGTGCAAAGGTGGTTCAAGACGGAATTAAGACGTCTGCAACCAATCTTCTATGACGCTGAAGTTTCAGCTCTGAAACTTCAGCGTCAGATATCAATGTGTGTCGCAGTGCATTCAAGGGCAGCCAATCAATGACTAAAGCACCATAGCTGAGGTGACACAGCAGCAGCAGAGATGTAGGATGGGTGACCGCCTTCGCAAGCTGGTGACCTTGCAGCTGCCACGCTGTCAGAACACATTGACTGACTCATCGAAGACAGCACGAATGAGCAAGAGCACCTTGAAGCCCTTAAAACCGGGGCGCTGCTGCTTGAGCGCGTCCACCAGGCGGTGGTAGCACACTGGGTGATGGTACGACATCTTGCAGCCCTCGCTGCAGGCCAGGTGCACGTACGACTCGTCGTCTGCACGAAGAAAGCAGACCAGTTGGGATGCGATTGCATGTTGGTGGTCGTGGTTCAGCATCATGAGTACCTTGGCTGGACACAAGATGGTCGCGTCCAGACACACCTGTGGGTAGCTTGGCACACCCAAGATCCCGAGCAACTGCAGGACCCCCAGGTGACACAAGGGGCCGCATGCAGGCAGCCAGGTCTCCGAGGCACGCATTCAGCGTGCATACAATGCCGCACCGCGGATGCGGCGGTCGTCGTTGCCGGTCTGGCACTTGGCGCCGTCGGCCGTGGAGGGGCGCAGCGCGCAGCGGGCGATGACGGAGTGCTCCGCCTCGCGAGCCGCCTGCTGCCGCAGCACCTGCTCCCGCATGCGCTGCAGCTCTCTGCATCGACATGTGTCTTTGGTGGCTTTCTGACCGCGCCTTGGACACTGCGCCTTTGCATCAAGTCTATGTTCCCCAAGGCTTGTGTGTTTTGACGCTGACGCTAATCTGTGTTTGCCACTCGCCAAGCCCAAGGCCTGCTGCACAGCCTCATGCACTATGTTGACATGCTGTTACCAGCTGCGAACGGGCCATCAACACCCCAAGCACTCCGCAACACCGTCTGCAGCTTTGTTGGGCTGTCGCACTTTGTAGAAAGACATGCATGCTGCGCCGGGAACGCACCGCTCGCGCTCGCGCTGCGCAACGCGCAGCGCCTGCTGCGCCATGCACTCCGCCGCCGCCGCCGCTTCCTGCTGCCGCTCCTTCTCCGTTAGGACTCGCGGCGGCGCGGGAGCTGGCTTTCGCGCCGGCGGGCGGCTGCGTGTGAAGCGCTCAGGCGCGCACGGATGCGTCTGCTGGTAGGGCTGCGACTCCCGGTCTTGCGAGCAATGGATGCTGAACGCCTGCAGCATGCATGACACTGGCGTGATGCACATGGGTTGGGCACCCTGGGAAGCAGCCAGGGATAGCAATCCGCAAAACCTCCAAGAGCTGCGGGCAGTGAGCTCGCTGCGAGATCGCATTTGCTGCGGCGCTGCATGCTGGTATTGCGACAAAAAGACCGACACTACAAAGTAGAGCTAATGTTACGGTTACGTGACGACCCGGCCCTCGAACCACTGAGCTCACCTGCTTCGGCCGATCCCGCTGCTCAGATGCGGAGGCGGCGGCAGCGGACTGCGGCGTCTTCGAGCCAGCGCGCGGCTTGCGGCTCTCCAAGGGAGGCGTCTGCGGCAGCGGCGTCTTCGGCTGCCCATCTGCCAGCGGCTCCCCCGCATCCTGCTGCTTCGCCGGCTGCGAGGCCGTGTCGTCGTCCGAGGCGGTCACCGCCTCCTCAGACCCGTCGAACGGCGACGGCGTCTGCGACGGCGGCCATGGCTGCGTGCTGGCAACAGAATACCCAGGCGAGGCCGGGCGCTGATCGCTTCCGGCATCTGCACGCGCATAAGCATGCACAAATCTTCTTCAGGCCTACATATTCGATCGGTACTAGCAAACATGATGCATATCTGATATACCACCTCTCCACACCGCATGACTGCGAGCAGTAGTGCTTGATGCTGATGCATACCTGAAGCAGGCGCTGTGTCGTCGTCAGGATCAGTGCCGGACAGAGGGTCAGCACCAAACTGCGCCTGCAGAGGACACATCAGCTGACAATATGTCAGTTCTGCTTGTCTCTGTGTTTCTGCAAGGACAAATGCCTGCACAGCGCATGCAGCATGCAAGCAGCGCATGCATGCATTCCAAAACACACACTGGGCCCGCGTCCCCGGACACTTTTCAGCTAACCTCATCGGTGTCTGCGTCCTCCGTCAGGCCAGGCTCTGCAGCGGCAGCCGCGTCTGGGTCCGCTGCAGCCGCGGCGGACTTGGCCTCGGCCGGCGGCGGCGCTGGCTGGTCGGCCGGCCCCGGCGGCCGCTCACTCGCTGGGCCTATGGTAGTCACCATGTCCTCGGCATTGCCGAGATGGGCGCCGGCTACATGCTGAGGCGCAGCGCTGCGCTCTGAAGCTGTCTCCGGCGCCACCGGCTCGCCGGTGTCGGCAGCTGCCTGCTGGCTGTGCTGGCTTTCAGGCGGCTGCTGCTGCGGAGACGCCTGCGTGCCTGACTGCTGCGCTACGGCAGTGGGCTTAAGGTCCTCCGCTGCGTTTAATGCACCCGGGCCTGCACCGCCGGGCACAGCTGGGGACTCGGCTGTGCCTTTGCTGTCGGCCAGCTCAGGCGCGGCAGAGTTTGGCTCGCTGGCGATGCTGCCCTCAATTGGCTCGTCAGCGGTGCTGGCATTCTGCGCAGCTGTGCACGGCGGCGCAGCCGTATCTGCATCGCCGCCGCTGCCTGCGTCTGAAGCCGCATTGGCTGCTGACTGTGGCGCCGCCACTGGCTCGGCAACTGGCTCTGGTGTGCCTGCTGCATTGGCTGCCGCCGCCTCTGGCTGCGCAGCCGGTGAGGACGGGGCCACGGCCGCCGCAGCCGGCTGCTGCACTGTATCGCCAGCTGCCGCCAGCTCGGCCGGCGGCCTGCTGTCGAGGCGGAAGCTGACGCTGACAGACACGCACGACTCAGCGTCTGAGTCTTCCTCATCTGGATGCATTGACGCCGCCTGACTGCCTGCAGATACAGTTCCAGTTTGGTGCTGCGGTTTGCTATCAGCATGCCACCTCATGCGTGCACAGACATGCAACGTGAGTGTTGTGTTCATGCTGTGGCACGATGCATGCGCACAGAAGGCTGCGCAGCATACCTAGCGTGCTGTGCACGCTGGGCACGCCATTCTGTGCCTGCGGTTGACAGCATCAGCAGTTTTTCTAACGGATGTCCATTTATCGTTCGTTCAATTCTCGAAGCACGGCCATCATCGATAGCAGGCAGGCATCATGAACAGAAGCGGCAGCCTTGGACTGGCACGCCGTAACATATTATGGAGATTTCTGCAGGGAGAATGGTCGCACCGTGGCCTCGGCAGGCTCGTCTGACGCACCAGATATGCTGCTGCGACTGGTACTTACAGGGACATCGTACTCGCTGCCCTCGTCGCTGGAACTTACACGCTTCCTCACTAGATCAGCCTCAAAACTCGCCGCCTGAAGCTCACCCTGGCCCAGTGCAGCACTGCGTATCAATACAGCTGATTTGCTGTGGTTATTGCACATTGATCAATGAATGCAGAACAGAACAGAAGAAACCATGCATGCCTCACTTCAAGGTGGCCAAATACCTGGGGTGTCGTGCCTCGTTGTGGGCTTCATACTAGATTGTGCATCTGCGACGAATTTGTGATACACAGTGTGAAGCGCGATGTCTCAAGCCGGCGGCAGAACTTGACTTGAAAAGCACGACGGGTGATCAAAACTCCAAACATACGATGCAACGTGCCGCCCAGTGCGACCCGGCCTTGCACCGCAGTCTTTATGCTGCTTCGCGCTCGAGGGATGCGAGTTGTTTGTGCAGCAGACAACAAGTTTTTCGAGATTCAAGCTCAAGATCGATCTCCAAAGGCAGGTTGACGAACGGGATGAAAGGGATCGCCGGTTGTAAAAGCCGGTTGTAAACGTGAAACGACACCGGATTGATTGATCGTCGAAACTCTGACACAGCCACGCTTGGCATTCCCTTCTTCTTCTCTCTCTTCTAATTTTGGCACGGTTGCGTGGCATTGCTTGGAAGCAGTGCACCGAGTCTTTCATTCCTTTTTTGGCCTCCAAGCGGGCGTGCGCGGTACAAAGGCTGGTCCAAGCATCCCGATTTGGAAGTTGATAAAGGATCGGATGTGGCTACATCCGCAACCAGCTGGGCGTCGCAGCATCCCCTTTATTGCCTTCCAAGCACCCTGGCGCCGGCTTGGAACCCAACAAAGGTTGCCGCTGCGGCGCCAGCCAACTGCATCTGCAACCAGCTGCGAGTCGCGGCAGCCCCTTTATTGCCTTCCATGCCTGCGCGCGGCTGCTGCTTGGAAGCTCATGAAGGATGCCGTGGGTCGCACTCCGTTAGTGGCCGCGTCAGTCGGCAGTCAGCACCCAGAGAGAGAGAGAGATATTACACTGTCCCAGCCTCACTCAGGCTGATTAGTGTTCATAAAGGTCAAAATTGAGCACCCCAAATCGGTCAAACCCTGGTGAAAAGGAGTTGCTGCGTTAACTCTGCCG